>Ga0209187_1000546_pt1 | contig 61042 bp, 25 predicted proteins | sample BantaG_FD_187430 | JGI IMG/M metagenome (GOLD analysis project Ga0209187, IMG submission 187430) | Marine algal microbial communities from Bantry Bay, Ireland - BantryBay_4 metaG (SPAdes) (version 2) | ecosystem: Host-associated > Algae > Red algae > Unclassified | place: Bantry Bay, Ireland...
TAAGGGTTAATCTTGGGGGGGGGTGAGCTCTTTGTGTCAGGGGTGGGAAGTGTGCGACCGATAGGGAGCAGTCCGAAGGTGCTCATCGTTTTTCTCGATGAGTGCATGAGGACGGGAGCGAATGCGGACCACTGGACGGCCCGCCGCTATACCTTTTCCACACACTTTTGTGGAGAAGGTATAGCGGGACACCCAAAAAATATTACTGTACGATAACTTTCTCGTTACCTATGATCTGACCGTCTGCATTGATCTGCAGAAAATACATACCTGCTGATAAGGGAGCTGTAGACATGGTAAATTCCAGCTTACCCTGTCGCCTTGGTTTACCATCATGAATAATATGAACAAGACGACCTTGTGCATCTACAATACGAATATTCAAGTTAGCCACATCATATATTTCAAATACAACTTTAAAATCATTCACGGTAGGATTTGGGTAAGCGTCTACTTGAATAAAATCTTCACGAATGCTCTGAGTAGAAACATCCATCAATGGACGTGCCATTTGCGTCAACCATCCTGCTCCTCTGGCACCTCCAGTCCCGAAAGAAGATTGTGTCCAAACCATACCTGGATTAGCAAAGTCTCGCTGAGCCATGGAATAATCTCCCCACCGCTCAAATGAAAAATTATCGTCTGACAATTCATTTATATAATTAGAGCCCTCTTTTAAGGTAAGTGGATCAGAGTACTCCCCTGGTTGCTCAAAATATACTGCTGAGTGACCAGGAAAACGGCTAAGGCCCGTATGAGAAAACAAAATTATTCCATCCGTTTCATCTGGGTCAATACCCGTGTAGGCGATACTTGGATAGCCATAGTCTTCATCATCATTACTGATAATATTAGCGGTAATGCTTGGAGCGGTAGATACATTGCTGACTGTCCCATGAAAAATACCTGCACGGCCGTTGTCAAAATCAATGGAGTTACCAACAAACTCAATACGATCTCCCAACAAATATCCATCTAAGATCCGCGCATCATTGGTAGCCAAAGGCGCGCCTACTTGTGCACCATCTGGAGCCACACCATACTTCAGATCTGATTGAAGTACATCTACACTTAGGGTGGCGACATCTTGTGTCCCGCTCAAGTGTATCAGAAAGATGGAGTCGTTTTCAATGTCAAAATTTCTATTGCTCATGAAGTAAATCTCATCCCCTGCATCAGCAGTAGATGGTCTGATGGGACAAACATTTCTGAGTCGGTTACCATTAAAATTAATCTCTTGCCAAAGCGTCGCGTCCAATTCTTGACCAAGGTATCCTTCTTCTTTATTGATTTGATAAATAATCGTTCTAGCAAATCCTTCCTGCCAAGATTCTCCATCTCGGATAGAATTTAGCGTTAGAAAAAATTCATTGTCCGTATAGGTTATCATTGGGTAGTCTGACCACTGTCCATTATTGTTTGGATCACCAGTCAAGCTGTATAAGTTCCAATTTCCTGCAGCATCATTCGTTTCTGAAAAAGCAATTACGATGAGCGTAGAGTTTGAGGTATTCCCAGCGAGCCATGACATGATGTATCTGTCAGCGACTGGATCATAGATCGCTCTTGGATCGAACATCCCAGCAGCAGAGCCAAGCGAAGATGCAAAATCATTCAGCGTTGTAGCAAACTGGATCGGTCCAACAGGAGGCTTTACCAAAATGTTACTATTTGCCACGCCAAGCAACTGCATCTCCTTATTCACGGCAAAACTAGGGTCAAGCGGAATACCGCCAGTATTTCCCTTGAGCGATGTTTCGATGGTAGGCTGATCGGTTAGATTACGACTAACGATAGCTTGAGATTTGCGTCTTGGGTAAAGTGCTGCACTCTTCTGTTTTTGTATCGCTAGTTTATCTCTATACGAATTTCCACTTGGAGGTGGTGCTATTAGTTGTCTAAGGTTGGCATTGAATTTATTCTCTATTGCTAGTGGATCTACCTTGATCGCATTCAATCCAGTTACTTTACGTTTCTCAAAAGTCAACTCTTGAGCATTTAATAAAAAGGGAATTGTGATAAAGGCAAATAATAAAATGACGTTTCTCATAGAAGCTTTCTTTTTTTGTTCATATACTACACTAAATTAACACCTAAGTCTTAACAATTCTACTATTTCTGAGAATTTCTTGGATGTTAAGTAAGTATTTGACTAAATGATTCCAATCCTTTTAATAATTGGTACAAAATCACTAAATGATAATAATGCTCTTTGAAAAATGTAGCTTACAATAAGTCTAAAATCCTTGAAAATTCCTGTAAAGTAAAGTCTGGGTTGATAGTTCTTAACATATCAGCTTCCTCTTCCTTTCCTTGCATGAGGACTGTTTTCATGCCTAGGGCCTGTCCAAATTGGATATCGGAAGCGGAATCTCCCACCATCAAGCTTTTAGAGAAATTAATGTTAGGGAATTTTTTCTTTGCGTAGATACCCATAGCTGGAGATGGTTTTCGACAATTGTTGGTATCACTGGCTAATTCTGTGCAACTAAAGATGGCATCTACCCTACCGCCTTTTTTTTCAATTTGCTGCTGCATATATACATGCACTTGCTCCATTTGCTCATAAGTCATCAGCTCTTTTCCAACACCTTGCTGATTGGTAACAATAATAATTTTATCTGTCTTTTTGCTGAGTCTAGGAAGTGCGTCTAGCACGCCTGGTAGAAATTTGAATTCTTCGATCGACTGAACATACTGACCAGGTAATCGCCGATTGATCACTCCATCACGATCTAAAAATAGAAAAGGAAATTTTCTGCTTAGCATTTTTCAGGCCTGTTTTGTAAAAATTCGCTTCTCCACCAATTCACAAATAATATGGCCTACCGTGATATGTGCTTCTTGAATGCGCGGTGTATGTGAAGAAGGAATATTGAGCAGAAAATCACAATTAGTAGCTAGTTTTCCACCTGTCAACCCTGTCATAGCTACCGTGATCCCGCCCTGTACTCTAGCCATATCCATCGCTTTGATGATGTTCATAGAATTACCTGAAGTAGAAATCCCTACGAGCACATCACCCATACGCATTTTGGCTTTTACCAATCTAGCGTAGACCTCGTCAAAACTATAATCATTGGCTACGGAAGTCATATACGAACTATTGACATGAAGTGCTTCTGCATAAAGTGGATCACGGTCTAGCAAGAAGCGACCAGAAAGCTCGGCGGCTAAATGCTGAGCGTCCGCTGCACTGCCCCCATTACCACAAAAGAAAATCTTTTTATCCGCCTTGAGCGCTATAGTACAAACCTCAACCACCTGGTCGATCACAGCGATCAACTTATCATTTTCTAGTAAGCTCTGCTTTGTAAGAATGCTTTGCGTGAGAATCTCTTTTATTTCAATAGACATATGGAATATACTGATTTTTTGTACGGGTAAAGATTCACAATTTATCGATGGCATCCATAAAATTTGCCCACGAAAATTCTTTCTTCTTAACTTTTACGCCCTCTACAAAATTAGCCATTCTATTATGCTGATAAAAGTCGTAGATGCTGAGTGCTATATCGTCAGAATTGACTTGCACCACATACCCATTTTTTTGGTGTGTCACGATCTCTGGTAGACCACCAACATTCGTTACCAACATGGGCTTTTCAAAGTGATATGCAATCTGGGATATCCCACTTTGCGTGGCCGTAATATAAGGCTGTACTACCAAGTCTGCAGCACAGAAGTATAGATGTACTTCCTCATTAGAGATATATTTGGCATGTAAAATAATGTCATCACCTAGACCAAGTGCTCTAATTCTAGATTCGTATTTCTCTTGATCTTCATAGTACTCTCCTGCTATAATCAGCTTAACACCTAAGCTTTTTACTTTTTCGTGTGCCATAGCTTCGATTAAGAGGTCCAATCCTTTGTAAGCTCTAATAAAACCGAAGAAGAGTAAATAGGATTGGTCAGGATCTAGGGCTAGTTCTTTCTTAGCTTGAATGGAGGGCACTACGTCTTTATACACATCATAAATCGGATGAGCGGCAAAGCCTACCTTCTGATCCGTGATAAATCCCTGTAATTCTTCTCCAACTGCTTTAGACATGACAATAAATGCATCGCATGACTTTGCAAAATATCGCGCTAGTGTAGTATCGCCCAGCCGTCTTTCATGCGGAACGATATTATCAATCAAGCCCACCACTTTAGTCGTCTTTCGGTTCGTAACTTGTCTTAATATTGTCCCTAAGCTCGGACCCATAAAAGGAATCCAAAAGCGGCAGATGATGAGGTCAAAGTTTTGCTTTGCTATTTTTTTTCCTGTGGGAATCCAGTTTAGCGGATTAACACTATTGATGCAGACCTCTATATCTAAGCCTTCTGGCGCCGAATCTTCTGATAGTTGTGTCTTACCCGGGAAAAAAATAGATGGATACTGAACGGAAAAGGTACAGATTTTTACTTGATGACCAAGCGAAATATAGGCTCTTGCCAATCTTTCATTGAAAGTAGCTAAGCCGCCTCGGAGTGGATATGCTGGACCAATGATGCAAATTTTTTTGCTCATTATACATCCGCATTTACATCTTCTTCAACGGGCGTAGATTTGACACCTATCTTTTTATCAACAGCATAGTGGTTTCTGTTTGGTGAATTTCTAGACACTAATTCTGCCAAGAATCCAGTAACAAATAACTGGGTACCCATGATTAAGGATAGAATTCCGAAATAAAATAAAGGACGATCTGTCATCCCATATTCGTAGTGAAATACTTTATAGAAACTTAATGAAGTAAGAATAATAAAACCTATGACAAAAAATATGGTCCCTAAGGTGCCCAAAAAGTGCATGGGTCGTTTGCCGAATTTACCTACAAAAGTAATAGACAATAAATCCAAGAATCCTGTAATCAATCTCCCTGCTCCAAACTTAGAGTATCCAAATTTTCGCTCTTGGTGTTGAACTACTTTTTCACCTATACGATTGAATCCTGACCATTTTGCCATGACTGGAATATACCGATGCATCTCACCGTATACTTCTACACTTTTGACCACTTCTATTCTGTATGCTTTGAGTCCACAGTTAAAATCGTGTAGATCTATACCACTGATCATGCGTGTAACCTTATTGAAAAACTTTGATGGTATTGTCTTGGAAAGTGGATCGTGTCTTTTCTTTTTCCAGCCTGAGACGATATCATATTTTTCATTGATGATCATGTCGTAGAGTGCTGGTATTTCGTCTGGACTATCTTGTAGATCAGCGTCCATTGTGATCACGACTTCTCCTTTCACATGCTCGAAAGCAGTGTTGAGTGCAGCCGCTTTACCGTAGTTTCTTCTGAATTTAATGCCTCGAACTGATTTATTTTTGCGGCGAAGCTCTTTGATCACAGACCAAGATTTATCTGTACTCCCATCATCTACCATCATGATCTCATAAGAGAAATCATGATCATGCATGACTCTAGCAATCCATTCCTCTAGGTGAGGTAATGATTCCTCCTCATTAAAAACTGGTATAACTATGCTTAAATTCATTCTTTGTTTCTCCAAATAAATCCAATAATAACCGAGAATATAAATCCAATAATAACCTCTAAGGCTAACGAGAATATAGTTCTAGAAATACTTACTGCTTCTTCTATCGTCACTGGTGCCACACTATTGGTTCGGCCTGGTTTCCCTTTAGGTTGAATTTCAGGAAAGTGTTCTATTAAATATGCAGAACTGAGTTGGAATAAGTCTTGATCGATGTATCTAAATAACACGTATTCAAACACCGCAAAAATAGTACTTGCCACTATAAAAGTAATAAAGGCAGGTCTGATCCAACTTACTAAAACCGTTTTGTCTTCCATCATCCCCCTACTTTTGCCTACCGCTATCCAAGCACAGACAATATATATGGGATACCTTAAAGACTTAACGAAAGGATTAACTATCAGTTGCTTTTCCGTAAAATAAAGGAGCATATACAGGCAAATAGCTAAAATAGCAGCTATAAAGCCGTAATGAGTGGATTTATTCATGTATTGAACTAGTCCGTTTTCGTAAAGATGCCGATAATCAAGGATAAAATAGTACCATATAAAGCTCCTCCTGGAATAGCAGAAATAGCAGAGACAATCGGATTTGAAAACATATTGACATAAGTCATAGCCTGTTCTATTTGATCTTCATCCATTCCTGCTTCTTCATACTGGGCTAGTACTGTTTGTTGAATTGTATCATAAAAGTCAGGAAAGATAAAACTAAAAAATACAAATGTCCAAATGGCAGACACAACTCCATATACTAACCCAGTAATTGCACCTACCCCAACTGCATTACCAAAGGTAAGCGAGCCCTTCTCAGCACGATAACTCTTAATGGCACTGTAGATGCTCCATACTGCTACTACGACTCCTATGAGTGAAGAAAAAACAGTAACCCCTATATTTGCAGACCCATTCATGGTTTGCTCTAAAGTCCCTGTAAAATACATTCCCAATTGAATAGCTACTCCAAGTAGACCCCAGATCAGCCCATTTCTTAAAGCGTGTGGCCAAATAGATGTGTTAGTGTTATTTTCGTAAATATAATCTTGTTCTGACATGATGAGTGGTTTTCGTTAAATATGATAATCTAAATATTAAGATACATCAATATGCAGATTTTCCGTAAATATGGATGCTAATTTTCTACCAAGGTGCCTTGGTTATATACAGAATAAACTTTTCCTCTAAGTGTCTTACCAATAGCGGGTGAATTTTTACTTTTAGATTTTACATTTGATTTCTCATAAACCCACTCTTCAGAAGGGCTAAAGATGCACAGATTTGCCGAGGCTCCCTCTTCTAAGGTTGGTATTTCTTGACCAAATATATCACGCGGTTTGTAGGCCAAATTATTGATAGCATCGACAAGCGTAAACTTATCCGACAGTAAGCTTACGATATGCGCAAAGATCGTTTCTATACCTGTGGTGCCAAACGAAGCATATGGAAATTCTACTTTTTTTGACTCCTCTTCTAGGGGTTGGTGATTGGAAGATATGAAGTCTATAGTCCCATCAGATATTCCTTTCAGGAGTGCCTTTTGATCCTTCTTACTACGCAAAGGGGGAAAGACTTTATAGTTCACGTCAAAATCTTTCAATGATTCGTCATTGTAGCAAAGGTTCATGATCGGTGTTGAAGCACTTACCTTGAGTCCTGATTTCTTTGCTGCTTTGATAAGGCTAACAGAATTAGCTGTCGAAATATTTGCACAATGTAGTTTAGAGTCTGTGTATGCACAGATGTCGAGATCTCTCTTGAGCATCAGTTCTTCGGCTAGGTTAGGTATCCCAGGTAGGCCAAGCATCGTACTCACCTCTCCTTCATGCATCTGACCTTCGCCGCTAACACTTTCATCATTGGGTTGATTATAGATGAGCCCATCAAAGGACTTTGCATATTGCAATGCTCTTTCTATGAGGCCTCCGCTTTGGATGCTGCTATTCCCATCCGTAAATGCCACAGCTCCTGCTGCATGCATATCCATCATCTCAGAAATATTTTCTCCCTTTGCAGCAGTGCTGATGCTGCCCATCGGCAAGATGCTAACCGCCGATTCTGTATTACCACTTTTGATGAAGGAAACTTGAGATTTATTATCTATGACAGGATTTAAATCTGGAGAGACGATGATGCTGGTAAATCCGCCATTGGCTGCAGCCGCTCTTATGGTGTCTAAAGTTTCTCTGTGCTCAAAACCAGGTTCTCCACAATGCACACCGACATCCATCCATCCAATACTACAGTAGGCATCAGGGTATTCTAATACCTTTGTCCCTTTGGGCGCTTTAATATGATCTGCAATTTTTTTGATGATGCCTTCAGAAATAAGAAGGTCTACCTTTTTTCTAGGTACTTTTTTGTCGGGAGAGAGTATACGTATTTGTTTATACAGTACGTCCATTCAGAAATTTATTGACCAATTTACTTAATAGAGGTGCCCTAATCTACTTTCCAAAATCTCAACAACAAGGCTTCTATGGCTAAAAATATCAACGCAAATATGATACACCATCTCCACAGCACTATTCCTGAGCTTCTTTCTTTTATGAGCTCAGCGAAATTAGCATTCTTACTAGAATCTACAATAGAAAATGCAGGATTATTTTGAGTAAGCTTTGCTAAGTCCTCCGTACTCACATATTGCAGCTCAGATTCACGACGATCAAAATTGTACCCAAAGACACCTAATGGCTTACCTTTTTCAAGATACAAGTCATAAAATCCAGCATCTTTAATCTGATTATTCATCCCTAATATTACCTGAGATCCAACCACTTTCTGCTCTGGAATAAATTCCTCTTTCTCCCCTTTAATTTTGTAAATCATCTCGTTACCTATTGCCTTATTAGGCCGCTCAAGAACCTCATCTTTACCTATGGTATAGGCAATTTTATTGTTTCTAGCTGATGAGATCGCCATTTTGTATAACATCGGAACGAAAATCTCTCCATTCTTAACGAGATCATTTACTTCTGGATTGAGTGGTGCCGCACATAAGTATAGGTGCCCTTGCCCTGCTCTATATTTAGCTAGGTAGGTACTCCCATCTCGATATACCATTAGAGACTCTTCTCCCCTACTAGAGAACCTGCTGATCACGAAGTTTTCCTGACTTACTGGAAGCTTAAACAAAGCACTCTTGTTTTCGAATACATCTTTAAAGACAAATTCTTCTGTATTGATGCTGGCTACTTTTCTTTCGCTTTTCTCATTCACCCCCAACTGATTCGCGGGCACACCGTCCAGAAAGGCGTTATAACTATCCTTATTCGCACTGCCGCTAGGAAACATCAATACGTTTCCTCCATTTTTAATGTACTTATTTAGCTCAAAATTTAGACCTGAAGAAAGGCTTCCGAGATTATTCGTAATAATCAGATCATAAGAACTAAATGAGGAATAATCCAGATTTTGAGTCGTCTTATTCACAATATTAAATGATTCGATCCCTCTGAAGGCAGCACTCAAAAATTTGTTGGTTGCTGCTCCGTTGATCACCAAGGCATTGACCTTATCTGCTACATTAAAAGTAAAATAATAAGAGTCATCAAACTGTACTGGATAATCCGTGATGGTCAATTCAGCCTTGTGCCAGCCATTCCTTAGTATAGTGACATTGACAGTATCCGTCACTGTTTTTCCAGCAGGCACATTCATGGTTCCGACGGGCTTGATCTGTCCATCCAACTTCAATGCTAGCCGAACATTTTCGGCATCCTCTTGACTATAGTTCTTGATCTTCACGACTAAAGGATTTGTTTGATTTTTCATTTGCACAGGCGAATCAAACCAGCAAGAATCTATCGCGATGTTTCTCTCCTGCACCGAGATCAGAGGTAATAAACTTATTGAAACTGTGGTATCGGCAAATTCCTCTAGATCGGTAATATTCTTTTGAAAATCTGAAATCACATACGAGGAGAGCACTTCATCATTTTGACTTGACTGGAGTGCTTGTTTTTGCCGCACGAGGACTTGAGAAAGTCTTTTCACAGATGGTGACACTTCGACTTCATCGATTAGTGCTAGAGCATCCTCCTTCCCGACGAGTCTTTGATGTCTTCCTTCAAAGTCGCTAGTCAATAGCTGAAATCTATCCTCTACATTATAGGCGGACACGATTTCTCTTGCGCGTTCTTTGGCTTTATCCAATAAGGGCACATCCTGAGAAAGTGAACTCATGCTAAATGAATTATCTACATAGATAGAAACAGCTTTTGCCCCTTTCTTCACTTCGGTATCTTGAGGTAGAAATGGTTGCGCAAAGGCAAATACCAATAAAGCCAAAGCAAGCAATCTTGCTAACAAAACCAGTAGGTTACGGATTTTTCTTCTCGCGCTAGTTTCTTCTTTGACTTCTTTCAGAAACTTTACATTGGTGAAATATACCCTCTTGAACCTTCTAAAGTAGAATAGGTGGATAATGACTGGTATAGCTAGTGCTATTAAACCATAAAGAAGAGGACCTTGTACAAATTGCATATGCTCGCAAAAATAGAATAATTACCCTTATAGTACGCTTTTGATCTTGAATTGTTGTGAAGGATGATTTGGGTCCGTCCCGATGTTCCGCTTTGCTTCACTCGAGACCGGGCTCTGCATCACTCCACATTCGTTGCGGCCCTCGCCTACGCAGTCGCACAAGCTACCGGGCTGCCCTCCCAAGAGGTCGGTCCTGATTCCGATCCCTCGTACAAAAAGGGTCTATTAACTGGAAATAGGAAAGGCTAGCAGAAATCTTACCAAGTACTGTTTTGAGACGATCGTATATTCTTATTTAATGGACTCCTTGTCCATTTCTGGAATGGTATTTTTGGGCTTTTCGTATTTAATTTTCTTGAGAAAGATAAAGGGCTTCCAAAAAAATTTCAATTTATCATTCTTATATCGAGACTCAATATAAATGCGTGGTCCCTTTCGAATGTACGATTCGGACTTTAAATCTTTAGGAGGGATATACCTTCGATTCAAATTACCCAATGGCACTGAAAGTAAAATACTGGTAGCGTCTTGATTATTTAAATCGTATATTCCTTCCACGTCAAAATCAAAAGGCGAAGAATGAAGTTTAAATTTTTCAACATACAGTTTTGGTCCTCTCAAACTGGTAATGATTTCTAAGGTATCAATCGCTATTTCATCTAGTCTTCTTTTTTTATATAGAAATCCCTTCAACTCTTTTAAGGCTGGTATATCTTCAAGCTTCCCTCCAGCAATTTTAAAGCGTAAATTACCTTGCATAGTTTCCCTTATGATAGTATAGGTAGCATCTGCTTGTGCTTTAAAAACTAAATCAGCAGAAGCGAATCCCTTTAATTGTTTATTGTTGATCGCTTCCAATCCAAAGTTTTCGAATTGCCTAAAAATTTCGCTGATATTACTGCCATCTAAATTCAAGTCTATTTCCATTCTAGGTTTATGTTCTACGGTCTCGAATATTAATCCATTCATAGTCAAATTTCCTTGTGCGACCTCCATCCCCATATTGCGCAACAGGACCGTATCAGATTTCAAAAACATGTTACCATTGATAGCTTGGGCAGAAAATTTATTGTAGACTAATTTATCAACCGCTGTTTTCATTTCCAAAGATCCGTTGCTCAACAAAAGGTCAATAAATCCTGCTGTCTGAGAAATAATATTTTGTTCTATTGTATCCGATACTGTCAATAGACTATCTGGCGCTGGAAGTGACACAAGATCATTAGTGACAATCAATGTATCTGTATTTAGTCCTTCGGGTGCTTTAAATTTTCCAAAATCAAAATGAGGGGATCTAAGATCAAGCAATATTAAAGCTTTCTGATCAGGCTCAATGAAAAATGGAAAAAAGTCAGTACACTCCCCTTTTGCAGAAAGTCTATTCTCATTGATTTTTAGATCAAGCTTAGATATGTTTAGTGCCCGCTGATCAAATTTGAAATCCCCATTGATATCATCAAAGTCAAAGTCTCTGTAATTATAAAATATTCTCCCGTCCACGATTTTTGCATCACCATCTATTTTAGCTTTGAGCAAGTAATTTTCTGCACTGATGGTGTCATACAATGGGCTTCGATATTTTAGATCAAGTTTAAAAAAGCCATCTTGAAATTCTATATAATCCGATGAAAGAAAATCCCCTACTCGGCTAAATTTCATACGTGCTAGTAAATCTGCATCCATGTATGGTAATTCAGGGTCGACAACTGTCATACTTCCTTTGATGTAATTCTTTTCACCCAATCCAAGATTGAAGCTATCTACAACCAAACGATAATCGGCACTTTCCAAATCTGGTAATAATTGAGCATCCAACAAAAATGGTTGAAATTTATACTCATTTGTTAGTATCGAATCAAGATAAAGATCAATTTTTCCAGTAGTATGAAAATACACGGTATCTAAGGCGCGGAACAATTCTGCTGGGTTGGGATCTTTGCGCTGATTGTCACTAGTAGCTGTGGTTTCATTTGTACGAAGATTTATGTAATCTCCTTTTAGACTTACATCTATATTTACTTTCTCAACGGCATTATCTGGGTAAGTGGAATAATTCCTAATTATCCCATTCAGCTCAAAAGGTGAACCTTGGTATATAAAACCTATCTTCTTTAAATCTAATTGTTCTTTATCAAGAATCAACTCCCCAGACACTTTCTTTACAGGGAGCTCAACTGTCGGTAGTTCAAGTTCTAATTGATTCAATCGCAGCATACCATCCAACTGCAAGTCTTTGATTAAATTTTTGTTATTGAGTAATGCACGTAAAGGTGCTTGAGCATCTAGATGAATATCTAAGTTTCCATTAGTAATCTCCGTATCATCAGGTAAGAATAGATTAACTGTCTGTGCGGCTTTAGGCATATCTAATCCCAATACAACATTGGTTAAAGAATCTCGTGAAAAGCTTAATTCAAACTGCATCGGTGTATGCCCCATAAAATTAGCAGTCAACTCTTGAATATTCAAAATGGAGGAATCCATATATTCGGCTAGCCTCGGTGTATAGAGTGAAAGGTGTGTATGTAGATCAGATAAATATAAGGTATCATAAATTAATTTTTCAATTTCTAAATCTATCTGTCCGTTGATATTACTGGCCAGTTTCCTGGTCATAGTTTCAACTTGAGTAGCATCCAAAGATTTCCGTTTCTGATCGCTAATTTTTGGTTGGCTTGGCTTTTTAAATTTGTTAAGATCTAATTTATCGAAATGCAAATTAAGCTTACTTTTTAGGGCCTCATCGTCGTAAAAAAGAAATTCAGGTAGATTTGCTAAACTACCACTAAGAGTTACCTGTGAGCCCATCCAATCCAGCAATAAATCTTCCAGTCTAGTTTCATTTTCGTCAAAAGATAATGAGCCCGTAAGGCTAGGCGATGGCGCGATACTACTACCGGTCTCCAGAGTTACATGTGTAAAAATTGCATCCCCAGATAACTTTATACCTTGCTCATCAAATGGAGAGGATAGGACATTTAAGAGATGTCCTTGATAGTCAAAATCGACGTAGGCATTTCCATCGCTAAATGTGATTTTATCCTTTGCAGATAAAAGAGGATTTAATCGAGGCATATCAATATCTAGAATAGCCTGAGCTATTATTTGAGGATTATCCAATAGGTTTGTGAGAATTCCTTTCAATCGAATAGGTAAAATCCCAAGGATATCTCCGTCAAGGGTATCAATTAATAATTCTGCCGTTCTTGGACCACCTATTTCATCATTACCTACATCATTGATATAGTACCCGCTTAATAAAGTTTCCGTTGATTCTGCACCTTTAACTATTATGTTAGCGTCAGCTGTAGCAAAATCGATTCTTATAGCCCCTGCCCTATCTGGGGTCAAATACTTGGACAAATTGAAAGTTGCTTGAATTGGTTGATCAATTTTTATATATCGTAGATCATTATTTATTTTATCTGATAGCAAAGGCAAAGCGTCTTTGAGTAATACGCCTTCATGTTTGATTTGCAGCTTTAGTATATTGATGTCAGCAAATACAAATTGACCAGAAAGTAAATATTCATCCTTACCGACTATCAGCGATGAAGAGTCCATTAGAATTGATTTGCCTTGGTCTTGGATAGCTAAATTCAGGTTCAGTTTCCCATGAGTTTTCTTTAAGAAAGGGCCATCCTTAGATTTTAATAATACTGTTTCAAAATAGGAATCACTTTTCAAATTTGCAGACCATATTCCAGAAGGCATGCGCTTAGGAATAATGCTTGTTTGACTCAGTTTCAGCCATTGTTGAGTATTCTTAAAATCATTCTCTTGATTAAAATCTAAATAATTAATATTGATAAATGGTAGTTCATCAATTTCTAAATCCAAGTAATTCCTTTTCTCTCTAAGCTCTTTATCCTTATCGAAACTAAGGTTGCTATTTTGTAATGAGTCTTTGTACAAATGAATCCACACACTATCAAAATGAAAAGGATGTGCATGGAACTTCCCCGTGATTAGATTCCAAGGGTTAAATTCAGATGTTACCTGATTGATCTTGACAACTGGATCGTCTGGATGATCTGCAGCTCCGTAAGAAAGCCCTTTTATTTGGAGATTAATGAGTGGAAAGGGCTCTATAAATTCAAGCTGGTAACCATCAAGATGTAAATTTGCATTCCACTTTTCTAAGGCGGTGCTCTGAAGGCGCTCAATCACATAGGGATGATCAGATCGCAGGACATGCCAACCGATGCCTAGTAGAATAATAAACAAAAGAAATATTCCTAAAAAAAAGACCATCGCTCTTTTCACCAGCCTTGAGGTATAGGACCGATCAATGCTCATTCGGAATTTTTAGATTAATCATACCCATCATCAAAGATCAATATAGCTTGAAAGCAAAGAAACAAATGTATAACACAATTTAATAAAATCCCAACTACTCTTCAAAATGAGGCAAATCTGCCATCGTTCTGATCTTGCTCTTTAGCCGTCGCCTCCAATCTATGCTTCAAGTTAGGACAAATCTGTGTCTCTACCGATCTTAGTCTTGCTCGAAACTCTTGCTGTCTTTGTGTCAGGGATAGTAGAGAATGACGCGATAGCGTCATGTCCCAGACCCGTTTTTTTACGGGGCGCAGGACCAAAACGAATGTGGAGTCTCAGATAGCCCGCCCATCACGAGTTTTTTTACTCGGGATGGGGACACCCAAATAAAACAATTCTGTAATATAACAATTATAAAAGTAAAGGCTACTCCCTTAAAGAGAGCAGCCTTGTTATAATGTTTTAGCAAAAAAACCTTAGTCCATAAGCGTCACATCACCTTCGTAAAGCTGTGTGCTGCCGTCTACAAATTCAAGAATTACGTAGTACACGTAAACTCCTGGTTGTAAATCCTCACCCCTAAATACACCATTCCATCCTTTATCGAGTGCGTTGAGTTCGAAATCTCCATCTTGGTAAACTCGATCTCCCCATCTATCATATATCTGAAATTCTTTAACTGTCGCAATCAAATTCGGCTTACCAAGCGGCGCAAACAAGTCGTTGATACCATCTAAGTTGTGCGGAGAGAATGCATTTGGAATATAAATATCAATATTACGATCTACTCTAAATTCAATCGCTGCGTCATCGACACATCCGTTCTCACTAACAACAACTACGTTGTAGTTGATACTATTACCAGGTGTCACTTCTGGATTAAGGCAGTCATCGCAGCTCAAGCCAGTAGAAGGCGTCCAGGTGATAGATGCAATCTCATCTTCAGGAATCGTAACGAATGATAAGATATCAAATGATTCGCCTAACTCAATTTCAACAAAAGGCTGTGCCACTTGCACTGCTAAAGAATCAACAGACGGAATCAAAATTTCCTGCTCCAATACACATCCATTATCATCTGTAATGAACAATGAATAAGACTCGCCCGGTGTCAAATTAGAAAATAACGTCTCATCAGAAAAGGTAGCACCTCCATCGATAGAATAATCAAATGGGCCAACTCCGCCGTCAATTCCTATAAAATCAATTGCACCTGGGTCACCAAAGCAATTAGGTGGAATCGCCTCAGCATCGATACCCGTAGGAACATTCTCATCAACACCTACCGTCACATTATCAGAATCTACGCACATATTGTCAGTATTAAAAATAGTCAGTGTGTAGACACCACCTGCAGTTGCAAAAGCCTCTAATTCATCTACGTCACCAGAGAAAGCACCATTAGTAGTTGTCCATTCATAAGTAAAATTAGGACCTTCAGATCCCTCACCAAGTAATGCGACAACCGTTTCTGTACAATTTAGCAGAGAGCCATCACCCGCTTCTACGGAAGGCAGTTCAACATCCTCTAAGACATTTATTGTATATGGAGTACTACATCCGTTGTCAATATTTGTAATAGTCATAACATAAGTACCTGGCTGATCAATCATAATCTCTGAATCATTTGTAAGTCCTACGATGTTACCATCGTCAGTAGACCACTCATAGTCCAAACCTGGGTTACCGGATCCTGCAAGTATTTGCTCCGTTACTTCGCAGTTCAAGACTACAGGTTCAGGAGGAGTATCTGTAGGAAAGACATCGTTAGAAGTAACCAGCTGAACTCTAGTTGCAGTACAACCATTATTGGTATTCAACACGGTAAGCTCATACTCACCAGGTGCATTCACAGTAGGCGATAATGTATTACCTCCCGAAACAATAACACCTGCGTTTACTGGAGTCCAGTTGTATTCATATTCTGCTCCAGTGCTAGATCCAACACCACTTAGCGTTGCTTCTAGGTTCTCGCAAGTTACTTCTTGAGGCGATCCAGTCATTGCAGTAGGAGGTGTAATATCTTGTTCTACATCAATAGCAAAAGTAGCCTCACAGAAATTTTCTGTATTTACAACTAGTAATTCATAAGTACCAGGTTGATCTACAATCACATCAATGCCATTGGTAGCTCCAGCAAAAGATCCAGTTGCGGAAGGATTTGACCAAGTGTACGAAAACTCTGCTCCAACACTAGATCCACCTGTTGATCCAAGTAATTCAACTGTTTGATCTCTACAAGTCAACATATTTGGTGGGAAGATTACAGATACTGGCTCTTCAATATCCTGCTCTACTTCTACTTCAATAGTCTTCTCGCAGAAATTTCTAGTATCGATTATAGTAAGCACGTATGTACCAGGCTCATCTACAGTTGGTGTTAGAGTTTCTTCACCAGAATCAATATTACCTGTCATAGCTACCCAATTAATTGTAAAATCAGATCCACCATCTGAGGCACTTGCATCAATAGTTATTGACTGATCACGACAGTTTAGTGTGGTTGCTTCCAGGGCTTCTACAACAGGCTCCGTATCATCACGTGATACTAGAACTTGATCTGTATTTTGACATCCTGTTTCTGTGTTGGTAATCGTCAAGATGTACATGCCTGGCTCATTTACTAGCGGCTCATCTGTATCATCACCGTCAACGATGTTACCACCATCCATAGCAGACCATGCGTACGTAAATTCTGCTCCAGAACTAGATCCATCAGCATCTAAATTCAGCATCATGTCTCTACAATTCAGAACAATAGGTTCACCCGCTTCCACCTCAGGTAAATCAATTAATTGATTTACTATAGTAGTACCTGCAGAAATGCAACCATTGTCTGTATCGGTAATAGTTAAGGTATATTCTCCCGGCTCGTCGGTCTCAAATGAACCTTCGTTAGCAGGTATAAAAACATCTCCATCTTTAGTCCACACATATTCAAGACTAGCTCCTGCATCGGATGCCGAAGCATCTATCAGTACCAAATCTCTTTCGCACGTAAGTGTCTGAGGTTCCACTAGGACTACTTCTGGTAAGGCCTCATCTGGGATTACCGTAAAGCTTGCCTCATTGGTACAACCATTTTCCAGATTTGTAACTAGCAAAGTGTAATCTCCCGGTTGGTCTATTTGAGAATCTAATTCATCTGAAGCTCCGCTGATATTTCCTTGAGTTGCGGACCATTCATATGTAATGTTAGCACCTGTACTAGATCCTTCACCTGAAATCTGTAAGATATCATCCTGACATCCGAATGTTAGATCATCATTGACCATGGCCACTGGTGCTTCGAAATCATCCAAAACATCAACTTCTAATGTCCTGCTACATCCAGTAGCTGTATTCGAAACTGTCAATGAATAAGTACCTGCGGCAGAAATTTCTGGATTGAGTGAGTCTTCATCATCTTCAATAACACCACCGTTAGATGCCGACCATTGATAGACAATATCAGGTCCCAATTCAGAACCGTCGCCTGATAATTCAATGATCATATTTGCACAATTGACAATAGCTGGATCTACAATTTCGATAGCTGGAAATTCTGCATCTTCATCGACAAAAATATCTTCAACTACTGAACATTGATTTGTTGTATTGGTGATCTCTAGTGTATAATCTCCAGTTAAGGTTACGTTAGGATTTTGCTCCGATGAAGTGAAACCATCAGGTCCAGTCCATAGGTATTCGAATTCTCCACCCGCACTTGATCCATCAGCCAATAAAGTCTGCACAGGATCTTGGCAAGTAATGATACCCGATACAGCTACAGCGATATCTGGATCCTCCGTATTCTGAGGAATCGTGATTGTTTGCGTAGCAGTACAATTATTCAAAGTATTGGTAACGACCAATGTGTACTCGCCTCCTTCTGTAATTTCTGGGTTTGGTAATTCGCTAAAGGTACCCCCTCCTAAAACAGACCACTCATATTCGAATTCTGTACCTGTACTTAAATCAACTCCACCTAAGCTAATCTGCATAACTTCACAGTTGAGATTTTGGATCAAACCAGGATCTGCAACTGGATCTTCTCTGATGTCCATTACCATTTGTCTGTCTCTTTCGGTACATCCAGTGTTGGTATTATTCACCTCTAATGTGTACTCGCCTGCTACATCAACATTTATGATAGCGGTAGCACCTACTATTTCGTTTTGATCATTGAACCAAGTATATTCTATGCCAGGGCCATTATCAGAAGCAGAACCATCTAAAGTGGCTTGCGTATTAGTGCAATCAATATTTTCAGGCATAGCAATTGCCACATTCGGGAATACAGCATCTTCTATGACATCGACCGTGGCAAATTCTTCGCAGCCATTATCATTATTCAAAATGGTCAACATGTATGTACCGGGATCATCTATGGTTGCTGTCTGACTATTTGGATCAGAAGTGATTGAACCTCCAGTAGTCGTCCATGTGTACGTAAAGTTTCCACCAGTACTAGATCCTGATGCCGTCAACATTTGTGTATCATCTTCGCAAGTTAGCGTCGCAGGTGCATCTATATTAACAATAGGATCATCCAAATCATCAGTGATGACTACATCATTTAATGCCGTACATCCGTTATCATTGTTTGTCACTAATAAAGTATAGGTACCTGGTGCTGTGGCTGTAATATTTTGAGAAGTTTCATTTGATGTTCCTCCATCGGTTACAATAGTCCAATCATAGGTAATGTTGCCACCCATGGTTGTATTAGGACCTCCGAGAGGAACTGAGGAAATATTGCAATCTATCTGAGCAGTCTGACCCGGATCAGAGACTAAGTCTGTTCTGATATCAGCTACTTGAATAGACATATTATTATCACATCCAGCTAAATTGGTAACTGTAAGTGCATAAGTTCCAGCTTCGCTAACGATAGGATTCAAGGTGCTTGCACCAGAGACGATAGCGCCACCATTGCTAGCAGACCAAGCATAAGAGACATCATCTGTCGATGAGCCTTCACCACTTAGAGAAACAGTACCATCTCCTCTACAATCGATATCTAAAGGTGTTTCTATATTAACCTCTGGAGTAACCGTTACTTCCACAGTTGATGTTGACTCACAACCAGTAGCCTGATTGATTACTGTGACTTCAAATATACCAGGCTCAGAAACTGTAGGACTTTGTATGTCCGTAGCGCTTTGAATCGCACCTCCACTAATAGAAGTCCATTGATATGTAATGTCGTCCCCTGTTTCCATATTTGGTCCGCCTAATTGAACTGGGTCTGTAATACAATCAAAACCAGAACCCGCATCTGCGATAGGGTCTACTCTAAGATCCATTACTTCAAAAGGAGCAGTGGCACTACATCCGTTGGTTGTATTCGTCACTACCAAGGTGTAGCTACCAGGATCGCTTATAGTCGCAATAGGTGCATCAGGATCACTGTCTACACTCCCGCCTGAATTAACTACCCAAGCATATTCGAATTCGGTTCCAATAGAGGTACCATCTGTATCTATAGTTACCATCATATTATTACAATCAATCGCTGCATTTGAAGCAATCGCATCTGGGGTATTGACATCTGAGGGTATAGTAATTGTTTCTGTTGTTCGGCATCCATTTTCATCTTCAATTTGGACGTCATAGTCGCCAGAAGCTAAGCCTGAGATTGTTTCTCCGGTACCGACTGATGTTCCAGCACCGTCAAACCATTCATAAGTAAATCCACCTGCTCCACCATCGCCAAAAGCACTTGCTTCACCTGAATTCGGATCTGCACAAGTAGTACCGTTTACAAGGCTAGGTGTTACTTCTACAGCTACAGCAGCTGGTACTGTTTGCGTGAATTCTTGAGTACAACCTAGTTCATCAGTGACTGTAACAGTATAATCTCCAGGTGCTAAGCCCGTTGCCATATCTGTAGCTTGTGCATCATCATCTGACCAGAGATAATCATATTCACCCATCCCTGCGCTAACAATGGCCATTAACATTCCATCTTCAGAGTCTGAGCATAACGTAGGTGTAGGCATTACGTCTAACTCGAATGATTGATTGGAAACGACAGCTAATCCTTCAACATCTCTATCACAATTGACACCACTTATTCGTGTTATTTCATATTCGCCTATCTCACTCACAATGAACTCAAAATCTGGGTCTGTTATGACTATTGGAGTCTGAGCAATGCCGTCTAGATTATATTCTAGAGTCCAAGGTGCTCCTCCTCCTAAGGTAAGGTCCAATGTCGCGGTAGGGCTTTCATCACAAATAGAATAGACTCCTTCTAAATCTGCATCGGGTAATCCATTAGTAACGAAAGTAACAGTATCCCTATGCAAACCTCCACAACCATCAGATACCTCTAGAAAATAAGTATAGGTTCCTTGGTCACTAAGATCTACTGAAGTAATGGCATCATTGCTAATGACTCCAGAAGTATCAGACCAAGTATATTCAAATTCTGCTGGCGGATTAGCTCTATCTACAGAAGGAAAACCACCGCCTTCGACAATGGCTCTAAGATCCCTGGTAATACCGAAACATGAGGTATCACCTTCTAATGGTCTTACCTCCATAGGAGGTACATCAATGATTTCTAGGAGGTAAATTTCCGGATCGCAAAAACATGGGTTCTGGATAGATATTTCTATAGTTTCTGTACCCTCTTGAAAGTCGTCTCCTTTTACCACAATTTCTTCAAACAAACCACCAAATGGAACAGAAATACTACCAATGGGAGGCAATCCAGTACAATAATCAAGTCCGAAAGTCGCAGAATTTGGACCATTTATAATTTCAATGGGCATCACTATATCTGCAAAATTATCGGTACCTTCTATTTCTTGTCGTGTAAACTCAACAGTTGCTACAGAATCTCCACAAGATTCGTAGGTATAGGTTTCACCTGTATCATTGAAAGTAATGTCTGTCACACCTGCACCTTGAGCAGCATTAAAAGATCTACCTTGCAAAAATACAGCTGATCCAAATATTTGATCAGATCCATCTGCGACAATAATCTTCATAGTGTATTTCTCACAGATTATGAGATTGTCATATCTAGCTTCTAATGGGACGGTATAGCCATCAAACGTAATAATATTTGTATGAGGGTTTATACTCCCAAGAGACGAAATACAGTTGCCTTGATTATTGTGCTGAACAGCAGTGGTGTTATCTACATATAAACTACTATTTCTAGTATTATGTACATTATTGATACTTACATTGGTCACTTGATTAGTGACTTCATCAACTATCTCTGCAAGATTTATTTTTGGAATACCATTGTCGGTAAATATACTACCCGCAAAAGCAGGATCAGTTTCACTTCCAAGAAAGAGTGCAAACTTATCGTTAAAAGCAGTACCCACATAATCGCAGTATTCTTCTGAGGCAAAAACATAAGTAAATGAAACAGATTCCGAAGTAGGATAGAAGTCAAATTCTAAAGTAGTCATATCGTTAACAGGAACGGGATTGGGCCCTCCGTAAAAGATATCAATATTAAGTAAATCACCATCAGATCCAGCCACACCGTTGTTACCACCAGTACTAGTACTTTGGTTACCCCCTCCAAAATTTCCAATAGGAGCAGTAGCCAAGACTAATCCAGTCTCCATACCAAGTGCAATACCTCCATCGGAGAATGTTCCGATACTGGCACTATTACCCACTTTTCCTTTAGTTAACCTAACGTTTTCAATCTCAAAACACTCATTGGCGATAAAGTCCTCTCGAACCATTCTGTCCAAATCCGCGGTACTGGTAGCGTTTTGATATTTGACTGGTACCTGCAGTTGTGCATGTAATGTTGAAAAACTAAATACGCATAGACATACGTATAGTGCGAACGTGATTGTTCCCTCTCTCATTGTAAGTTCGTTTTTTGCTAAATAAATTAAGTCTTGCTATTAAAAAAACCTAATATCATACAAGTTAAGAAATATTTAACTCAAAATCTAAAATGATTTGGTATAAAATACGTTCGCCTTTGCTAATTGCAGAATAAATAGAATGTTTTCGAATCAATTTATCTAATAAGACTGATATCACCTATTATTTCTTCACTTTCACCATTGGCTAATAGGACTAAAGCCTTGAATATATACACATCTGGCTTTAGATTTTCATTACGGAAAGTACCATTCCATCCAAATTTCTCATCATTAGCTGGGAAATCATCTTTTGAGAATACTTGATTGCCCCAGCGATCGTAAATCGCTAACTGAGAGATACTTTCAATAATATTATCATTAGAGTAGATGGTAAAAGCTTCATTAATACCATCGCCATTAGGAGAAAAAGCATTAGGCGTATAAATTCCAGCAATACGCTGTACTCTAAATGCGATCGAGTCCATAGCAAAACATCCATTTGCGTCTTCAATGGTAATATTATAGGTGATGTCATTTTGTGGTGTCGCAGTTGGATTCAAACAATTATCACAACTCAAGAATGTAGCTGGACTCCAAGTAATAGCAGATATAGCGGCATCTGGGATATTAGCATTCACATTGATTTGATTTTGCTGCCCTATTAACAGCTCCACATCTGGCGGTGTATTAACCACTATCTCTGGTGTTTCGGGAATAGTTAACTCTTCCATATAAACGCATTCTTCGCTATCCATGATGGCAACATTATAAACACCTGGAGGAAGCTGATCAAAATCAGAAACAGGATCAAAGGCTGAGCCCTCCAAGCTATAATTATATGGTCCTTCCCCTCCTACTACATCTACAATATTGACCGCCCCTAAATCACCAAAGCACAATGGCTCAGAAATAACTGGTGTAATACCTGTGGGCACATCCATATTCTCCAATACAATTACAGTCGCACTGTTTACACAGTTATTATCCAAATCAGTCACGGTGAAAGTATAAGTTCCAGGTAAGTTCACTTCTACGGACTCCGATAAAAAATTGGAAATTATACCCCCATTCGTATCCGTCCATGCGATATCAATATTCGAACCTGTAGGTGCATTTCCTTGCAATGCCACCACTTCATTTTTACAAGTAAGCATTTCGGCTTCATCAACATCTACTGAAGGTAAATCAACATTCTGAGTCACAGGTATAGTTAATTGTGAAGCACAGCCATTGTCAAGATTCATTACAATGACATTATAGTCTCCTGCTTCGACAGCTATAGTAGTCAAATCCGTCAATGATCCTGAGATACTTCCATTGGTTGTAGACCAATTCACAGAATAATTAATAGCATCAGATACGTTGACCGATAATTCTGATTCTAGAATTAGGCAGTTTAACACATCTGGTGTTGGTGCAGTCAAACTAGGTTCCTCTCGATTCAATTCTACTTGAATTGACTCCTCCATAAAACATGCATTGTCAAGATTTTCAACTCTAACGAAATAGGTACCTTCAGCATCTACTAAGATTTGCTCCGTATCAATATCTCCTATGATATTACCATTAGGTGTAGTCCATAAAATACTTTGATTAGCAGTGGTCGACAAATTAGAAATCCCAACTTGCACTTCCGTCTCATCACAAGTGATCTCATTAACTTCCTCAAATATAAAGTTAGGTGTATCCCCATTTTCATCTACTATTATATCAATAGAACTTACGCAACCCGATTCTAGGTTCGTCACTTCCAAGGTGTAGGTACCCCCTGAAAGTACATCAAGATCGAGCGTGTTTAAATCAATAGATGCGATTTGACCATCCCCTGTAACCCAATTTATGGTATAATCTGTTATCCCGTTTAGAATCTGAGCATTGATCTGTGTATTTTCATTATCACAGGATATCCCTAAAGGTTGCAATGCATCTAGCTGAGCTACTTCTACGTTTTCATTGATCTGAATGATCCTAATGCTAGAACACTGGCTCATAGCATCGACTACTTCTAATTGGTATTCTCCTGGCTCTGTAATTTCTAATTCGTTGCTTGGATTATTAATAACCTGTCCAGAGTTCAAATCAGTCCAAACTAGATCATAATCTCCGCTAGGAATATCAGCTAAAATATTGACAAGTTCGTCATCACAAGTTAAATCTCCTGTAGAAGATAAATCAAATTCAGGCACACTGGCATCTTGCATTACTTCTACAATTTCTGAAGTGGTACAGCCTGTATTCAAGTCTATCACCTCAAGTGTATACAATCCAGGTCCATTAACTAGGGCTGCAGACGCAGACGCACCTGTGACAATTCCTGTACCCGATGCATTAGACCATGAAAAGCTCAAATCTGCATTTGCATCGTAATCAGATTCTAGTACAACTTCACGAACATCGCAATCTAAGACTACAGGAGTAGCAATTGATATGACAGGGTCTGTATTATTTAGATCAATAAATGCACTCGTAGTCGTTGAACAATTATTACCGACATCTAAGACTACTAAATCATAAATACCAGGAACATTGATATTGATCTGATCTACACCAGTTTCAATAAGACCTCCATCTCTGAACCAAGAAAACTGTAAATTATTTCCTTGAGAAGTAGAGCCACTACCATCTAGTAAAAGTGAGTTTACCGTACAAGTTAAATCACCAACCGGATCTATCACAGCTATTGGTGCATCCATGTCTGGTGTAATGATTACGCTGGCCTCCGCTTCGCACTCCGTGTCAAGATTGGTAAGTATCATAACGTAGGTACCTGGTTGAGTAATTGTAGGTTCGAAGGTATCTTCCCCATTTTCTATTCTACCATTATTAGTTTCCCAAGCGATAGAGTAATTGCTCATATTTGAAATCAAGCTCCCTTGTAAAGTCAACTCTGTATCTCCACATCTAAATGTTTGATCATTAGAAACGGCAATTACTGGTTCAATAAAATTCGCTGTAACTTCAACTTCATCTTCAAATACACATCCATTTGAGGTATCTAGTATTCCTAAACTATATATCCCTTCGCTATCTATGGTATACTGTGGATCGTTAGACAAAACTTGGCCATCAGCATCTGTCCAAGTATATTCATAAGTTGAAACTTGATCAATAAGTGCAATACCCGTTGTGATTGAATTTTGGGCACAATCAATAGTACTCGTCGGATCAAGATTGAAAGAAGGTTCTAAAATGTTTTCATCTACAAAAATTATAGCCTCCGTAACACATCCACTCTCTAAATTTGTAATCTGTAATGTGTACTCGTCTGATATAGTCAACTCTGGATTTATAGTGTTTGCGCCTGAGATTGATGCTCCATTTTCATTTGACCAAAGTATGCTTACTTCTGACAAATCCGCATCTATATTTAAGCTTGGAATAACAATCAAATTTTCACACGTCAACTCCTCCGCCTCTAAAGATATAATCTCAGTAGCGACAAAGTCTCCAGTAACATCTACCGTATAAGTTGCTTCACAACCACTTTCGTTATTAATGACCGTCAAATCATATTGACCCGCTTCATCCACTTCTAATTGCGCATTAGTCGCAATGCCAGAAATCAGAACTGAACTAGAACTCCACTGATAAGAATAATTTGGATTTTCAATATCTCCAATAATTTGGTTAGGTTCAGAACAATCTAAATCTACCACACTTGGCAGGCTGACCACTGGCTCATCGATATTTTGCTCCACTAAGATCTCGAATGTATTTTCACAATTTGTACTTTCATCCGTCAATGTCAATACATAAGTACCAGGTTCAGAAATAGTAGGCATTAATGAGTCATCGTTTTCTATAGTATTATTTTCATTACTCGTCCATTGAATCTCTACACCTGTTGATGTAGATTGAGAAGCATCAATCATAATTTCAGAAGTATTACAATTCAACATGTCAGTATTTGCTACTTCTATAATTGGTGCATTTGTATCCTCCTCAACTACTACTGAAGCACTTGCTTCGCAGCCTGTACTTTCTACTAGCACAGTCAAAGTGTAAGTCCCTGGGGCGTTTATTTCTGGTGTTAGGGTATTAACTCCTGATACTATACTTCCACCATTAGTAGTCCAAGTGTAGGTCGCGTCTTCAGATGCTGTACCTGCCAAATTAGATGAAGTCGTATTGCAGTCTAGCATGATCGATTGACCAGCATCTACTTCAGGCAGATCCGAATTTCCTACAACAAGTACTTCTGCCTCATTTTCACAACCTGTTGCTGTATTTACAATATTCAAAGTATAAATACCAGCCAACGAAACATCAAAAGTTTGATTCGTTTCGCCAGGTAAAGGATTACCATTAGCATCAAACCACTGATATGCAAAATCGCTTCCAGCACTAGATTGACCACCACCCAAGGTAAGCGTTGGATTATCGCAATCTAATTCTGCATTAGGAACTAAATCAACAATAGGATCATCTCTGTTCTCATCAATGGTAACAGAAGCTGTTGTTTCACAGCCGTTACCAGGATTCGAAATGGTTAATGTATAGGTATCTCCTTGTGTAATACTAGGATTTAGGCTATTTGGATCTGAAATATTTGAACCATTTTGAGCTGTCCATGCAATCTGAAGATTAGGATCATTATCAGAGCCTGAAGCATCGAGTATTACTTGTGTATTATTGCAATTCAAATTCGATGGTTGCGGCAAGTTGATATTAGGTCTATCGTTATCTTGAGTCACTTCGATATTAGCAATAGCGGTGCAGCCATTGTCAGTATTCGTGACTATGACCTCATAGATCCCCGCTGCACTGGCAAGAGCGCTTGGCGTATTAGTTTGACTATCGAAGGCACCTCCGTTGTTGCTAGACCATGCTACACTCACATTTGGTACAGTATTGATTAGAGCAACAGAGATAGGTAAGTTTTGATCATTACAACCCAATTGTCCTCCGCCAGAAATTGCAATTTCGGGTTCAATAGAATTACCAACTACGCTGTATGATTGTTCCACAGCGCAACCAGACACTGGATTTTCAATAATCACGGTATACTCTCCTGCCTGGTCAAAGTTAGGATTAGGGGTATTCATCCCATTAGCGATATTACCATTCTGAGTAGTCCATGCATATGTGTAGTTTGCGCCAAAATCATCTATAAAAATAGAAGAGATTGCATTATCACAATTGATGTCATTTGGCTGGGAAGCTTGAAAGTTTGGCGGTGTAAAATCAGTTTGCAAATTGAAACTTGCTATGCTTGTGCATCCTGTATCCTCATCTGTCACTACAACAGAATAGTCTCCTGCTTGATCTACTGTAATGACACCGCCAGCTTCACTGGTTATCGATCCATTACCCGTATACCATTCATAGCTTAAATTATCTTCAGTAGTATTGATTTGAATATTTGATGTATTGTTATTACAATTTAAGATAACATCTTGTGACAAATTGATTTGAGGATCAGCACTGATGTCAAATACATTTATCTGCACCTCTCTACTACATCCATTATCGTTGTCGGTTATCTGCAAAAGGTAGCCCCCTGCAGAACTCACCGTTTGAGTCAATGCGTTACCAAGGCTATTGTTACTGTCATCCATCCACTGATAAGTATAATTGCCAGAAGGGTCTGTAGGTAAACCTTCTAAAACCACCTCACTAATTCTGCAATCAAAAGACGGAGGAATAGCTATAGAAAAGTCAGGTTCTTCGGAGTCCCCCATAATAATAAGTTCTTCAATAACTTCACATCCTGAGACATTATCGGTCGCTGTGAAGGTATAGACACCTGGCTCTGTAATGCTCACTTCAAGTTCTCCATTTGGAGAAAGATTTGTACCAGTACTATTCGTCCATGAATAACTTATATTGGTATCATCTATCAAGCTCGCTGTGATATCTACAGTAGGATTATTGCAAGAAATATTCTCATCTACAGTAGGTACAATAACTTCTGGGCCTGATACCTCACCAGTTACATTAAAGCTGAGTTCATCAGAACAACCACTTGAATTGTTGATAACTTGGAGAACATATACACCACTTTCATTTACGACAGGTGACTCAAAAGTACTGCTAGTAGAAATGATTTGATCATCTAGTGTCCAAATATACTCAATATCTGCTGGGTCTGTGTCAGGATCAATATCGGCCGTAGCGTCAAATTCAACAGCTTTGGTATCGCAACCTAATTCAAAATTTTCTTGAGGAGTAGATAAACTTACAGACTGGACATTTTCTGCCACAAAAACAACTGCTTCTGAAGAACATCCATTGAATGTATTAGTCACTGTAAGTTCATAGGTCCCGCTGCCCAATACTTCTTGAGTTGGTGAATTAGCTTCGGGGAGTCCATTGGCAAATTCGGCACCGAAGACACCATTCCATTCATAAGTGTATGAGTCATCGCCAGATCCACCTGAGGATGCGGTTGCATCTAATATAATAATTTCATTTTTGCACGATAAGGTATCTGGAAATACTATAGTCGCCTCTGGAGTTGAAAAATTATCTTCTACCAACATAGGGAACACGGCAAAGCATCCAGACTCATTATTAAATACAGAAAAATTGTAAGTCCCTGGCTCGTCTACATAATACTCCTCTTGGGTAGCACCGTCGATCAAGACATTTTGCTCTGCTTCAAACCAAAAAAACTGAATACTAAGCGGGTCATCATAAATGGCATCCCATTCCCCCTCAAGTAATACTCCTTCCGTGTTACAATCCAAGGGTTCTACTGGTAATATGTTTGCGGAGATGTCATCTACATGAATAGTAACTTGATCTTCGAACCGGCAAGTTTCAGCAAACTGCAAATTGTCAATTGCTAAAAAGTTTCCACGATCAGCGCTACAAACACTATTGATACAAAACTCAACCTCTCCCGTAACGTTTGCAGTAAAAGTTCTAACCATATCGGTCCATACACAAAATTCGGAATCTGACGCATGGACGTCTCCGATTACGGTAGTTTGATTATTTATTCCTTGTATAGCAAATTCTAATTCAGGTATACAGTAGGGCTCCGCTCCAACTCCAATATCTTCTTCGCAAGCATCTCCAGTCCCATTACCATCTCTATCATCTTGGCCAGGATTGAACAATTTAGGACAGTTGTCTTGCCAATCCAATACACCATCACCATCAGCATCAGTAGTAGCACACGCAGCAGGATCTTGATTAGTGTTGGGCACATATGGACAGTTGTCTTGGTCATCGGGAGCACCATCACCATCGGAATCAATTTCTCCTGATTCGGTTAAACAAGGATCACAATCCGTCTCACTAGCACTAACCGCAAAAGGACAACAGTCTAGTCCATTCAAAATACCATCGCCATCAACATCTCCATATTCATCAAGATCACCTGGAGTTGGTGGACCAGCAGCAGGATCCCCAGAGTCGTCAAAAAATACTTCACCGACTGTAGCAACTTGCATACTAAAGGTATATTCATTACCTGCAGTCAATTCGACTTTAGCACAAATAATTTTGTTATTCAATTCGCCTAGATTAAAGACAGCAATATTACCTGTTCCATCTGGATCTGCACAGTTTGCCCATCCAGGACCGCCGTTATAAGCATTATCAGTTATTATATAAGATCCGTCTTCTTGTAGTGGGGGCAAGTCATCTCTATTTATCGGATTACCATCTTCATCTACAGGTGGATCCTGTAGTGGTCCTAGACTATACTGGGTAAAAAACATTCCTTGATAGTTGCCTGGAAAACCTGTATCAAAGTCATCTCCAGAGCCAAATTCACCATCCGTAAGTTCGTTATCGCTGATCACTATACCGCTGAGGGTAATGGTAGTTGTCTCCGAAAGAAAGTAGCTATCTACCTGCAAGTTGTCTCGTGCTATTTCACCATTTAGATCAGACCAGACAAAGCCTACTACATTAGCTGATGCAGAACCCAAGAGTGATATCTCTCCTCCATTTGGGTGCTCACACAGAGGCTCATAGGTTCCGGCATTGATGAATTGACCGTCACAACCAAAGGTTTGAGCGTAGGTTGTTTGTCCTAGAAACAAACTAGCTAAAAGAGCAGCAAAGAGTAGAGGTTTGTTCATTATTCAATTCTTTCAAAGTAAAAACAATTACTTTAAGTAATGTTCGTCAGTATGAACTCCAGTTTTTTCTTACCAATATAAACTATTTGAACTAAAAAGCTTCAAAACCGTGACATTTCTTGCTTCCTCCAAATAAAAGTGATATTAGTGATGGGTAACCTAATCTATAGGAAACAAAATATGGCAAAAACGCTGCAAAGAATATTGATTTTTCGTTATGTGGGATCATCACCAGCATACTATCGTCTGCGGTGTCGGGTGATCCGCTATATCCTGATTGAAAAAATCAGGATGCCGCTTCTCCCCCTTGCTTCTACGCTCCCGTGGCGAGCACGGGATTTGTCGAGCTTAGGCGCCTGCGGCACGTCGCGAAAAATTAAACTAGGCTAGCAAAAAAGTTAGAAACTCGAGTCACGTATTCTGTAAATACATATCAAAAAAGTTGATTTAAAACTGAAATATTCATAGGAAGTTAATATTATTTTGAAAATCATGTTTCTTCGTAGCAGACATTATTCACTTTGAGTCTCCGAGAACTCACAAAACCAAAAATATTTCTCTTGAAAATTTTGGTCAGGAATAAGACGCATTCGTTTTGTCAGCTGGTCAATCCCATCTCGTCAGCCGGACAAGCGCTGTGCAGTAGTGGCGACCTTAGGAGCCAGACCCGAAGTCTTGCCCGACTTTTTTCAGGCGGGGAAACGAAGGGGCCGACCGAATAGGGAGCTGCGAAACATAGCGACCCCCTGTTTGCCTAGCATAGCGGATAAGCAAACAGGGGGATGGCTCACAATAATAAATCTACTCTATCTCAACTTACTTCATCAAGGTAAAATCACCCTTGAATAATTCTGTAGTCCCATCAAAATACTCGATAAGGGCATAATATACATACACTCCAGGCTGCATTTTCTCTTCGCGATATATACCTCCCCAACCGGCAGAAGCTTCATTGGGACTGAAGTTTTCATTGATAAATAATTGATTGCCCCACCGGTCAAATATTTGTAGAGACTGCACATTTGCTACTACTCCTTCTTTGGCAAAGACAAAAAATCTATCGTTGAAACCATCTTCATTAAATGGTGAGAAAGCATTGGGAATAAATACCTTAATATTTCTGTCTACTCTGAGCTGAATTTCTGCAAATTCGACACAACCATTAGCTGTTGTGATCTGGACTTCATAATCAATACTGCTAGACGGGTTGACCGTAGGGTTGAGACAATCAGTACAACTCAATCCAGTAGTCGGAGTCCAGACAATCGTCTCTATATCTGTATCTGGAATATTAGTTTGTACTTGCATCTGATAATTTTCACCCAAATCTAGCTCAACAAGTGGTGGTAAATTTGCTTCTGTATCGATCAAGTCAGGCATGACTATCACATCAGGAAGTAAACATCCATTTGCATCTTGAGCGATAATTTCTGAAACAGATCCTGGTACTAAATCTACCAATGTATTTAGATCTCCAAAGGTCTGGCCTCCATCAGTAGAATACAAATATGGGCTCTCCCCACCGATAACCTCAAGGAGAGTGATACTACCTACGTCGCCAAAACAAAGTGGAGGTGTTACGTCGGATATGATATCTGTAGGTACATTCTCATTCTTTAAGACCTCTACTGTTTTGACTGTTTCGCAACCTGTAGCAGAGAATAGAGCCACAGCCGTATATATACCTGGCTCTGACAAATTGATATCCATATCCATTGACAACACATTCATCTGAGGATCTAGCCAAGAGATCTGAGCATCTGGATCAGTATCAATAATCGAGAGTGTACCTTCTGTCAAATCACAATTGAGGGTAAATCCTTCGCTTACTTCTAAAAGAGGTAAATCCGCATTTTGATTTACAATAGTGCTTAGCAGATTTTCACAGCCATTGGATTGGTCTGTAATCTGTAATTCGTACAATCCTGCCATGTCCACCTGAATAGAAGTAGCAGTAGGATCAGATAATATGTTACCATCATTAGTTGTCCATTGTATATCTAAGTTATCTGTGGTGATTAAGTCCGAGCTGATATCAATGATCTCATTTATACAGTCGAGATTATCGGGAGTTTCTAAAGCTGCTAAAGGCTGAATCGTATTTTCAGAAATAAATATGGAATCTATTTGTCTACACTCATTTTCTGTATTAACTATCTCTAAAACATAATAGCCTGGCGCATTGATCACTGGTGTCAAAGTATTGTCTCCCGAGAGGATCTGGCCTAATTCAGTAGTCCACTGATAATCAAACTCGGGGCCAGTCGAGCTACCATCCGCAACTAGATTTTGCTCAGTGATAATACAATTTAATTCATCAGCAGTTTGTATATCCACTGTAGGCAGTGTGATATCCTCAAAAACTTCTACTACTATATTATTTGTACAATTATTAGCAGGATTGGTCACCGTAAGGGAGTACACTCCTGCTGTAGAGACAACAACATCTTCTCCATTTACTGCACTAGTAATGATTCCATCTAAAGTACTCCATTCGTAAATCAAACCGTTTAATATAGTCTGGGTATTGATGACTGCTTTGGGATCCGCACATGTGATCGTATTCGGTGGTAGGAAATCTAGATCGGGTACCGCAGCATCTGTATTGACTTGGGTACTAAGCACTACCTCACAATTGGATTGTACATCTGTGACTGTCACTTCATAGAGACCTTGAGTGCTTGCTATAATCTCTTCGGTATCTGTAGCTCCATCAATGAACCCGTTAGCTGTGCTCCAAGCGTAGGTATAGTTTTGAGGATTGGAGCCTAAGTCTAGGGCTACCACAGCACTATTATTGTCACAGTCAATATTGTCAGGGCTTATAATAGAGACATCAGGCACATTTTCATTGCCAGTAATGGCGAAGGATGTAAAAGTAGAGCATCCATTATCGAGGTTGATCACTTGGAGTGTATAATCTCCAATCGTGTTCAGTTCTATATTCTGATCAATAGTAGTCTGACTAAAATTGCCGCTTGATGAACTCCACACATAACTAAGATTCGAAACATTGTTTGTCACGATAGAAGAGATAAGTACAGAGGGGTTGTCACAGTCTATTTCATCTATTGGCATTAGCTCTACATCCGGTGAAAGCTCATCAACTGTCACGTCAATATCTTGTGTTACCTGACAATTATTAGCAACATTTGTGATTGATAAAGTATAGGTTCCAGCACTATTAACATTAGGTGTTAATGTATTTTCGCCATTAACAATATTTCCGCTCGAAGTAGACCATTCTATCAGAAAATCCAGTCCTTCACTACTACCTAAGGCATTCAACTCAACTTGTCCGATATCGCATGTAATCATATCAGGATCTGCAATTTCTAATTCAGGAACATTACTATCCTGCATTATTGTGATACTAGACTCAGCAGTACATCCATTAGCAGGATCAGTAACTAACAATGTGTATTCGCCTGCTTGATTAATTACAGGGTTCAAGGTTTCCTCACCAGAAATAATATTGCCATCTATAGTAGACCAAGCATATAGTACTTGCAGACCGGAGTCTTCTGTAGCGTTTAAAGTCAACTCCGAAACATTGCAATCCAAGTCAGTAGCATCTTCTATATCGATCAAAAATGTGCTCCTAGATTCTTCTACAATAATTGAATTAGAATTTGAACATCCATTTATGTTATTGATTACTGTTAGTGTATAGATACCGTCTGAACTCACGGATATATTACTTGCTCCGTTTGGGCTAGAAAGAACACCGTCATCCGTAGACCAAATATATTCTACATCTTGACCAAAATCTACCATTACATTGGAAACTGTACTGGAAAGGGTAACCTCATCGACATCGCAGTTTAACTGTTCTGGGTCTGCAATCTCAATAACTGGAGCATCTGCATTCTCGGCGATGATATATTGCTCTGAGGATGTGCATCCGTTATTTCCACTAGTAACTGTAACAGAATAGGTACCTGGCGCATTAATTGCAATGGTGGCAAGATCGCTATCTGATAAAATATTTCCAGCATCAGTGCTCCATTGATAGGAAGGACTGTTTGCATTCGTACCCGCTGAGATTTCTATTTCTGATTGTAAGCAAGACAATTCCGACAAGCCTGTGATAGATACAAGTGGGTAGCTAAAAATACTACCTAATCCGAAATCATATGTATTACTACACCCATTTTCTTGATCTACAATCGTTATGGTGTATTGTCCAGCTATGGTTGCTGCTATTTGAAATTGATCTTCACCAGCGATTGGACCGTTTGCATCTGACCAAGTGTATGACCAGTTTGGATTGTCTAATTCTAAACCAAAGGTAGATGTAGGATTAATACAGGTGAGGCCTTCTACTGAAGTGACCTGAGCCATAGGTTGTGCAAAATCTTCGATCACATTAACTACAGTACTGGCGTCACAATTATTTTGAGTATTTAGTATAGTCAACTGATACTGGCCTGCCTCGCTAACAGTTGGATTAAGTGTATTGAAATCAGTAATGGTATTACCATTTGCATCTTGCCATTCTAGAACAAACTCTCCCCCACTACTGGAACCTGTGGCGTCTATTTGTGACGTTGGATTTTGACAGTTTAGCACAATAGATTGTGGTGCTGAAATAGATGGTAAATCGTTGTCTGCATCTACTACCACATCGTCCTTTTTAGTACATCCGTTTTCTCCTGTAACGACAATAGTATAGATACCTGCCCCACCAATCGACGGCGTAAAGGTATCCCCTCCGCTGAGTATAATACCACCAGAGGTTTGCCACTCTATACTTACGTTAGAATTAGTAGAGGAACCGCCTAAGTTCAAGGAGCTGTCAGAACATCCAAATGTCAAAGGATCACCAGCCTCAGCGTTTGGCTCTGAAAAGTCACCCGACACATCTATAGTTTCGATTTGTGTACAACCGTTGTCGAGATTCGTAACTATAACGTCATATTGACCAGGGTTTACAACAGTAACAGAATTGGAGTTTAAGCCTGAAATAATATCATTATTTGCCAGCCACTCATATTCGAGATTGGCACCATTAACGGCTAAATCTATTTGTGGGTTGTTACAATCTAGAAGCGATAATGGATTAACCGTGTATTGAGGTGCTACATCGTCCATGAAAACCTCCGTATCTAGCATAATAGTACAACCCGTTTGATTATCTGTTACCACCACATCATAAGGTCCGGGTGCGTTGACCATGATGGAATTTCCTCCAGTAGGATCGCTGCTCCAATCATAACTGTAGTCTGATCCTGCTGGTGCGTCTACAGTAAGCTGTGAATTTGGAGTACTGCAGGTTATCATTTCTGGGGAGATGATGGATGCATCAGGTGGCGTCAGGTCAAAAGCAACATTTATGGAAGCAGTTTCACTACAGCCATTGGATGTATTGTATACAATGAGATCATATACACCTTCTCCAAATACTTGAGTCGTGATACTATTGGCAATAACTCCCATGCCATCATTCGAAGTCCATTCATAAATGAATTCAGGCCCAAGATCTGATCCAGAACCATCAAGGGTTATTGCTTCATTCTCATCTTTGCAAGTGAAAATAGGAAGGGGTAGAATATTCACCTCAGGCAACTCCAAGTCCTCAACAACTTCAATACTCATTACGGCTGAGCAGTTATTTTCTGTGTTCGTAACTGTAACAACACATATACCTGGCTCAGTAACCTCAACTGAGTCACTACCATTACCGTCATAGCCTTCTCCATCCCAATCAAAATCATAAGTTACGGATGGATCTAATCCCACGACTTGAACAATAGATATTTGATTATTACAAGTAAGTGGATCAGCGACAAGCTGAAAATCAGGAAATACTGGTTGACCTTCTTGAAGAACAAAGTCTCGTGTGATAGAACAACCTGTGACATTATCAAAAACAGTTGCAATGTAGGTGCCTGGCCCTTGTACTGATGGTGTCGGTGTATTTTCACCGGAGAGAATAGCTCCTCCTCCAGACCAATCCCATGTCATATTTCCAGAGGGAGTACCGTTGAGTAAACCCGTGAGATCTGTAATCTGATCCTCTTGACATACTAGTTCGACTGGAGCAAAATCTATGTCAAACTCTTGATAAGGAATCACTTCACATGGTCCTGATCCACCTTTACAGATGGCATACAATTCTATATCATCTATAGCAAAATCATTTCCATTAGTAGCGGTCTCCAAGTTAGTAATACAAATCTCTAGGGTAGTCCCTGAAGCTAGAAAAATATCACTTTCAAATTGTTGCCATTCGCAAGCTGAAGAGTTAACTTCCGTAGGAATATTAACTGTCGCACCATCTGCCAAAAAGGAGATAATTGGAGGATTGACTACTCCACAGCCAGAACAGACATACGTGAACCAAGCTGAAAAAATATAGCTCGACTCAACTTCTACTTCTACTTCTTGACACCATATATTTTGATTTGGACTCGCATCTCCATCAACGACCATCATCATGTCATCATCAGGTGAGTTATCAGCACACTCATCAAAAATACCATTGAAGTCTTGAGGATTATCCGTTACTAGAAATGCACCAGCTGTAGATATACCTTCTTGATAATCCGAGGTAAAATCTGTATTGCCATTTCCAAAATCTCCATTCTGGATCAAATTAGGGCCCGTTCTGTTACACACGATTAATTCATAAGTAGACAGCCCTATAGGGTCAAGCACTTGGGCATTTAAATCTTTCGGATCGCTTAGGCCAGCGGCTGGTGACCATTCATAAGCAACTACATCACCAGAAACTGAGCCCTGTAAATATAGATCACCATTTTCATCAGTACAGAAAAATAGATCAGGCCCTGAATCTCCTTCACCTCCACCGCCTACACTAGTCGATGAAGTGGCTGTACATCCTGTCACAGGATCTGTCACTGTTACTGTATATGTCCCCATGGTATCGACAGTAGGATTAGGTACATTAGGATCACCAACAATATTCCCATCAAGAGTAGTCCACTCTACAAGCACACCAGAATCACCATTACAGTACAATACAAGTGAATCCCTTTCGCAACCAATAAACCCACCCACGGCTGTCACCTCTGGTGGTTCTGCATTACTCACCGTGACGGTAAATTCTTTTTCGCAATTTTCGGGATTTGAATCAACAGTCAGAATATAAGTACCGACAGAGCTAACGATTGGTGATAGTGTATTTTGTCCTGAATCAAAAGTGCCATCAACTGTAGTCCAAGCGTAAGACAGTGAGTTTTCATCTACATTGGAGTCAACTGAGGCAAGCAATTGAACAACGGAGTCATCTTCGTCACACGGCAATACAAATTCTTCAATACCCATGATATCAATCTCTACTATTTCTAGGTTTAAAGTTATTGTGCTATCACAACCATTTGCTGCGGTGTTGATTTCAGTATATTCTCCGGCTTCAAAAAGTACAGAGTTATTAAACACATATGGTGAGCCATCGCAAATTTTTGCTTCAATTTTGTTTTCAACTGAGTTTGAGTTTTCTACTTCAAACCCTTGGAAACAAAAAATCTGATCATTAAATGAGCCTCCTGTAGCACCAGTCAATCCCCAATATACGGGAGTACCTGCTGCAAAAATATTTGTAATCAGAGAGATGTCTACACTAATTTTCAGATCGCCATCAAAATAAACTTCAAAGAAATTTGTAATCGGATCCCACTTTAAGGTTACATCATGCCAGAGACCATCTTCAACATTTCCGTTGACTCCGATCGAAACAGGAGGAGCAACTGGTATATTGATAATTCCATTTAAATTAATCGCCACATGATCATCCGTAGTAGTATCTCCGAGGTTTGGATTAGTCCAAGTATCGAATTCAACAATAAAAGAATTGGGAATACCTACAAAGCCTAATTGACCTCCAGAAGATGAACAAGGTGGTGAAGGGTCGGTATGAAAAACAAATGCAATTCCATCAGCACCACCAGCGTCAATATCTCCAAAGTATAGCTGATAATTAATTTCAAACCCGGAAGCAAAATCAACTGGTGTATCAAACCAGGCACATCCGACTTGATTATTTGTCTCCGTAGTAAGCTGAATACAATTATCTAGTGGATTACCTGAATTAAACTCTTGGGCTGATCCAGCAAGATTAAAATTCGTACCACCAAGATCAGACATTCTGTATCCGAGAGTACCTCCGCCTCCGCCTTCTTGAAAAATTCTAACATGGTAAGTCTCACCTGGAATAACTTGAAGATTTGCACCTGGCATATCAACTTGTCCGCAATTTCTATCCTTAAAACAGCCCACTGAAGTAGCTAGTCCGTTGCAGGCATTCCAGTACACCTCAAATGCAGCATCAGTAATACTACCTTCTAGAAGTTCAATGCTTAAAATTCCTGAAGCGGGTCCAGTAAATGTAACCCAGAAATCTTGACCCTGATAATCACCACAACTAGGATCTGGCAGATCGGTGAAAGTCCCATTATCTAAAGTATAAGTCTTGGTAGTCCCATAATCACTAAACTGATAATTGGTAGCTGAACACGGTCCAGTCCCTGCCAATAAGAATGATTGAGAAATCATACAAAAAAAGCTAACTAAACAGGAGGCGAAAATAGCACGCATATTTTGAGTATTAGTCTGTGATAAAAGGACTTAAAGTTAACAAAATTGATGAAATATCGCGTTTAAAACGACACACATACAATTAAGAAGAGAAAAGTGTAAGAAATGCTGCTTTGTAGGAGATTATTTCAGTAGTTAGTATATAAGCATAAAAGCTTATGCACAGCTTGCCTGCTGTGTGCATGAAATGCTATAGATTATTGATAATCACAACTTAAATAAATATTTCAAGTGCAAAATGAGATTGGTCTATTTTCAGAGGCTAGATTAAACTACACGTTTTTCTAATTTATAGCTTTAAAAGATTAAAATAGTCTAAGTTTACCTAAATAGGAATTAATAAAATATATCAGTTAGTACAAAAATAGGGCAAAATGAGATTTGCTTTATCATAACCTAAACCATTGCTTATTCCTAAATCTGAACATCCTGCAGCAGCATCGTAATAAAGAATATTTGTCAGTCCTCGATTGAAATACGCTTCTTTGTAATTGTTATCAAGTTTTATGGCATTGGTATAATCATTATAAGCTCTATCAAAGTTACCAAAGACTAGATTTAGATTGCCCCGATTTAACCTCAACAACGGATTATCTGGAAATTCGTCTATTATTTTATCCAAATCCATACTTGCACTCAGATAGTCGCCTATCATCATTTTTGTTAAACCTCGATTTAAATATGCTTCTAAATATCCAAAGCCTTTAATTTGAATCACTTTGCTATAATCATCAATTGCAGCTTCGTACTCGCCTAACTCTTTAAGAACGGAGGCTCGCTCTAGATAAGCCAGAATAAATTCACTTTGAATATCAATACATCTATCGAGGTGCTGCTTTGCCTTGTCCAACAAACCTAATTGACGCTCTGCAAGACCTAAATTGTACCAGGAAAGATAATATTCAGGTTCAATTGAAGATGATAACGTAAAAGCATCCACTGCACCATCAAGATCCCCGAAATATTTTAATAAGTAACCTTGCAAGTCATATAGTATCGGATTACTAGGTTCTAATAAGATTAACTTTACGGTCTCATCAAGTACTTGCTTATAATCTCCCGCTTCTAAACCTTGCAACATTAATGTATACTCTTTCATTATAGCTGGCTCCAAATTCTTCTTATTAATTTTTGATTCTAAATATTCGGAATAGCTTTCAATTTTTTCTGACTTTGAAAGCTCAAAGAGTGCAAGTTTAGGTTGATGAGCAATCAAATTTAGAATACCATTGGCACCATTAAAACCATACAGATCAACAATGTATGGATTGATATTATTTGCCAAATTGACATCCAACTTCGCCTCTGCTTTCATACCAACACTATATTTATATCTAGCTCTGCTTAACAATGCCTCTGCGGAATTGGGGTTTTGTGCCACAGCATTATCATACGTGAAAAGCACCTTCTCAAAATCTGCTAAAAGAAATTGTTGTTGTGCTTGCTGTAGGATAGGCAGCACAGTTCTTGATTCAGAGGGGAAGTCGTTTGTTGACAATCTGTGATGATCATCTGTCCCAATCTGAGAAAAAAGGCTAATATTGGCAAGAAATAAAAGTGAAACAAAAACACTACGTCTCATAAGCTGATTCTTTTTATTTATTATATATTTTAAGTCCACTCCGAAAATCCATAAAACCGTAAAAGTTTCCACCAACTATAGTTTATGCAATTTGACAGTTTTCACTTAGGACTCAATATTAAAACATAAAGTAAAAGATAATGTTTTATGAAATCCATAATTTTAATAGTATTACTATCAAAATTATTCGCTCATTTTAAACTATGTGGCAAATTTTACAATAATTTCATACAAAAATGAACATTTTCGTACAACAATTATAACTATTTAGTAGTTTTACTATTGTATACAGCAGTTTTACTATTAAATAAAAACAAATGGAAAAGCAGTGTTTTATTGAAAATTTCGTAAATTTTAGTTTATTTTAAAGGGATATGCTTACAGTCTTACCAATGACAGTTCAGACGCTCAATATCTCTACCAGGAGACTGCTTTAAAATCCTTTAAATAGATAAAATCCTTTACAGTCAATGCAAATATGAAAGGATGGTTAAGTATGATTATGAAAAATGCAATTCGTCAGTTTTCGGAGTGGACTCATTTATCAATAACTATAAAAAGAAAAAAAAGCAAAATACTGCTTTAGACAGCTCTCTAGAAAGCTATATACTAAATAATTATGCGCAGTCTGAAATGAATTTTTATGTGGATAATCTTCTTGAAGATATTGAAGCCCTTAAAGATCAATATCGATTTCCTTTTTTAATATCATACAACGGTTATATATGTATGGGAATTCAAAAAGCACTAGGAGGCTTAACTTTAGGAACTATTAAAAGCAAAATTCATTCGGCAAGAAAGACTCTTCAGATTAGAATAAAGTATAGGAAGCAAGAACTTGCTGCTTAAAATTATTTAATCTTTTATAGAATATTCTTAGACATAGAAATTTCACATGAAGTCCTTAGTAATCCAGTTAGAGATAAATAAAAATTTGCACTTAAAAGATCCTCAAGAATCTAATTTAGGTAAAAAGATAATTGAACAAAGTGTAATTCTAATTGATGAATTAGGTCTTGAACAATTCAATTTTAAAAAACTGGCTCAACATATTAGCTCAACAGAAGCATCAATCTACAGATACTTTGAAAATAAGCATCAGCTGTTTGTGTATCTTTTAAACTGGTATTGGGAATGGATGGCAGCAAGGATCAAATTAAACACTATGAATATTGCTGATCCAAAAATGAAATTGAGAGTGGCACTAGGTATTATTATTGATACTGCAAATAAGAACATGGAAATTGAGTTTGCAGATGAAGAAATACTCCATCGGATAGTAGTGAGAGAAGGCGCAAAAGCATACCATCATAAATTAGTAGATGAAGATAATGCAACGGGCTTCTTCTTAGCTTACAAACGGCTATCAAATGATATAGCACATCTAATATTGGAGGTAGATAAAAACTTCAAATATCCACAGGCTTTGGCGAGTACACTGATTGAAACAGCAAATAACAACTTGTATTTTGCCAAACATTTGCCAAGATTAACAGATTTAAAAGATGATACATCTTTGAATAGTAATGTAAAAAAAATGGTTGAATTCTTCTGTTTTGGACTGTTAGATAGAGATTAATTAATTATCCCATAAAAAAATATATCTGAAATTAAACCCTAAAGTTAGGGTACTATTATTAGGGCACCTCTATCAACCCCGTTCATTGGATAAAAGCAAAATTCTTAAAGAATTTCTCCAAATCTAATACTGACATACTTCGTTATCCCTCAGTCATTTAGCAAATGCTAAACTTCCCTCAGTCTAGTCTACCCGTGGATAACGGGACAGGCTGTCTATCAATATTAAATTTGATTTTATCTCAATTCAGAGGTTAATAGAGGTACCCTTAATTCAAATTACATATATTAGCTTTGAATATAAAAGTTATTTATGATTGAAATCACAGCCGAAAACATAAATCCAAAAGAGATAGCTGGTATCCATATTTCTACTTCGCCAGCTAAAAGTCGGGCGCATCAAATTTGGCAACAATTTATGCTACGGTGCAAAGAGCTGGAAGGTCTAGAGGATGACGTGTACTATTCTATACAGGAATACCCTGCTGATTATCCATGGGAAGTCTATGATCCCACAGCTCAATTCACAACTTGGGCGGCAAGAGAGGTAAGCAAAAATTGTGTATTGCCAAATGGATTCTCTCAAACTGAAATCAAGGGTGGGCTATACGCACATTTTATTCATAAAGGAACATCTGCTTCTATAAGCGACAGTATGATATATTTTCATGCGCAGTGGTTGCCTAAGTCAGGATATATGATAGACAAGACTCGAATGCACTTTGAAAGGCTGGATAGGGCATTTCTCGGGCCTGAAAATCCAGACTCTGAGGAAGATGTGTATATTCCAGTCATACCCAATTCTAAATAAAATGTGATGCTGTTAATTCCTGAAGATGATAAAATTCATATCAAGCTTGCAAACCTATGCCGAACAGCTAAGGTTATCGTTTTTGTTGGGCTACCAGGTACTGGCAAAAGTCTTTATATCAATCATCTTTATCGATTTACAGAGCAAGAAAGTTATCTGCCACAACTGATACAATGGGATGTATGCCGTAAAGAATTTGAAAAAGGAGAACTCAAATCGAGGTTCCCCAATAATGACGGACAGGTTCACCCTGGCGTCCGTTTGAGTGCCGGAAATTGGTTACTCTCCTTCTTAAAAAATTGGTGTGTAATTCATCTGGAAAAAGATAAAAACCGGCTCTTGATTGAAGCACCTCTAGTAGGACATAGATTTAGTGAATTGTGTCATATGCAAGATAATACAGACTTTGAGCAACTTTTGCGATCTGATCAAATCCAATTTATTCTGCCAATTCCTAACAATGAAGTTCGCAGTAAGATAGAAAGTGATAGAATTGCTCAAGTGAGTGAGACTGCTCAAAATTGGTCTGGTGCAAAACCGTCCGTAATGGTTCAGCTTTGGAAAGATACTTTGGCGATAGCTAGAGAGCTAGGTTTAACAAGCTATGAAGATGATGGGTACCAAGCTGATATCTATGAAAGCACGTACAAACATATTTTGCGACATCGACAAACAACTGTTTTAAATATAAATAAGACTTACGATGTAATTATTCAAGATGAATCCGCCCTTCATAGTTTAAAAAATGAATCTCCAAGTCAGGAAGAAGTCATGCGATCTATAAGTCAAACGGTAAAAGCATACCCGACAAAACAACACATGATTGCGCAAATAAACAACTGGTATAAAAACTAAAAGTGGTGCTGGATCTAAATCCTTTTGCAATAAAGGGCCTCAAAACTCCAATTTGATATACCTTTACGAAGCTTTATGGAAAGTTTACGCAAAATTTATTATACCCTGTCTCCTTCTCTACGACTCGTTGCGCGTAAGTTATTTTACTTTCCTATAGATCAATGGGAAACTATTACTGGTCAAAGGCATAAATATCAACCTCCACGTGGAGATATTTATACGGGCTCTGGTGACTTTATAAAACAAGGTGTCTTGCAATGCAGTCACCTATTCAAACATAGTCATATACAGCCTGATCATCGGGTGTTGGATATCGGTTCTGGTATAGGAAGGACTGCAGTTAGATTGACCAAGTTTTTGAACAAACGAGGTAGCTACGAAGGATTTGATGTGGTAGAAAAAGGAGTTCGTTGGTGTCAGCAAAAAATAAGCAATGACTATCCTAATTTTCAGTTTCAATATGTTCCGCTGCACAATGATCTGTACAATAGCAATCAACAATCGGCTTTAGATTTTAAATTCCCTTATACAGATCAAGAATTCGATACGGCATTTTTGTTTTCTGTGTTTACACACATGGCGGCTGAGGAAATTGCACATTACCTCATAGAGATCAATAGGGTACTAAAACCGGGTGGGGAATGTCTATTCACCTGCTTTGTTTACGATGAGGAACTAGAGACCAAAATTAGTCAAAGAGCGCAGTTCAATTTTCCATATAAAGGCGAAGGATATCGGCTGATGGATCAAAAAGTAACCGCTGCCAATATTGCCTTGGACGAAGCCTACCTTAAGAAGATAGTCAGGCAGGCTGGACTAGAGATAATAACCTTAGCGCCAGGTCATTGGGGAGATAAATCTATGATGGATACGGTGGCAGAATTTCAGGATGTCGTACTGGTGAAAAAATCATAAAATAGGAAATTATGGACTAGCGCTGTGCAGAGGTGATGACCAGCAGGAATCAGTCCGCGCGGAGCTTGTGAGAGAGCCAAGGACCGAGCTGAATAGCGAGCTTCGGAACATAGCGACCCCTGGTGTGCTTGGAAGGCGCATAAGCCATGGTGTGAAAGAAGCGGGCGAGCAAAAAGGGGTAGGCCCCAGATAATTATTTGCACCTCGAAATATGATAACAAAGTCACTAAATATACGTTTGTAATTATATCTTGCGCATTGCTGAATTCAAAAGACTAAGAACACGCTGATATTCAGTAAATTTTTCCTAAGAAAAAGGCTAATAGCGCTAAAATCGATTTATGAGTAATATTTCATTTTCCTATCCTCAATGGTATATCATCTTGTGTATTCTGCTAGGGGTAGGTTATGCTGTAATTCTATATACTCGCGCAGGGACTTTCAAGGAATACAAATGGTTGCATTGGGTCTTAGGCGTGGCTCGTGCAGTGCTCGTCACTTTGCTTGCAATGCTGTTGCTTTCGCCACAGATAAAATCACTACTTACAGAAACTAAAAAGCCAATCATTGTTTTGGCGCAAGATAACTCTGAGTCTATACTGGCAAATATGTCGGAGCAAGAGGTCTCGGAATACAAAGAAAATTTTCAAAATCTACAGCAAAATCTTGAGCAAGACTATCAAGTCCAGACATACTCTTTTGGTAGCGAGGTAAGGGAAAAAATGGATTTTACTTTTACCGATAAGGTGAGTAATGTTTCTGAAATGCTCAACACGGTGTACGATCAATACAGTAATCAAAATCTAGGTGCGATGATCCTCGCGACGGACGGAATCTACAACGAAGGTAGTAATCCAATCTATGCAGGAACAAAATTAGCAGCACCGATTTATACTGTAGCACTAGGTGATACTACGCCGCAAAAGGATGTTTATATCAAGCGAGTTTTCCACAATAAGATTGCCTACCTTGGTGATAAGTTTAGTATACAAGTAGATATTGCTAGCCAAAATTGTGCAGGGTCTAATACCTCATTAGTGGTCAAAAAAGTGGGCGGCGGAGCGGCACAAACTTTTCCCATCAAGATCGATAAGAACAACTATTTTACGACGAAGGAGGTGATCCTCAACGCGGACCAATCTGGCGTACAGCGTTATCTTGTCTCTGTCAATAAGTTGGATGGCGAGGTGAGCACAGTCAACAATAATAAAGAGATTTTTATCGATGTTTTGGATGCTAGACAGAAAATATTAATCCTAGCAGATTCGCCACATCCTGATCTTTCAGCGATCAAATCTTCGATGGAGAAAAATAAAAATTATGAGGTAGAAATTAAGGATGCTACTAGTACCAGCATAAATATTCCAGCTTATGATTTTGTGATCCTACATCAGCTGCCATCGGTCAAGTATCCAATAAATACGGTGCTTTCTGCCATAAAAAACAATAAAAAACCAACTTTGTTTGTAGTTGGTTCTCAATCGGATATCAATAAATTCAACGGCAGTCAAAGCCTACTTCAGATCACTGGATCTACATCAAATACTAATGATGTTCAGGCTACTTTCGCAAGCAACTTTAGTCTATATAAGATTGATGCCATGCTGGAAAATGCACTGCCTAAATTTTCACCTTTATCCGCACCATTTGGTGAATACAAAGAAGGCCCAAATACATCTGTTTTGGCTTATCAAAAGATTGGAAAAGTAGATACTAAGTATCCTTTGATTTTATTTGGAGAGAACAATGGCGCAAAGTCAGGTGTGATCGCTGCCGAAAATATTTGGAAATGGAAGTTGTTTGATTTTTTAGAAAATAAAAATCATAATGTCTTCGAAGAATTGCTTAGTAAGTGCATCCAATACCTTAGTCTAAAAGAGGATAAACGAAAATTTAGAGTGAGCTTGGATAAGAATATTTTTAATGAGAATGAACAGCTCATTTTTGATGCGGAACTTTATAATCAAAGTTACGAACTGATCAATGAACCTGATGCAAGCATCTCTATCAAGGACGAGCAAGGAAAAGAATATAACTTCACTTTTGACAAATCGGGTAATGCCTATCGTCTCAATGTTGGTTTGCTTAATGTAGGAAACTATAAGTACACTGCTAAGACTTTTACCAATGGTGAGAATCTAACTTATAATGGTCAATTTAGCGTACGTCCCATTCAGCTAGAATTGTTTGAGACTACTGCCGATCATTCTCTGCTCAAATTGCTGAGTGATAAATATGGCGGCAGTATGGTCTCCCCTACTTATATCACATCCTTGAGTCAAGTCATCAAAGATAAGGGCAATGCTAAGCCTGTCATCTATGAAAGCACGAAGACGCGATCTATCATTAATATCAGATGGATACTTGCTTTGCTAATTGGGCTTTTGGTATTTGAATGGTTTATGCGAAGATATTTCGGATCGTATTAATCTTAGTTAAAAATTAAAAGTTAAAAGTTATAAATTCTGCTTGGGATTCGTACTGCTATTTGTGTATTTGTTTACATGTCTTTTCAGTTTGAAATTTTGCCTTAGTAAAGGGGTTTTCATATTAAAAGTAACTCACTGAATTTTAATCGTATAACTCAATTTTGTCTATTTACTTTGCACCGTTTTTGAAGATTTGGTTTTAAAAACGGGGTGATTCTCACAGGCAATTTGTCATGATTTTCTAAGAAAAATCACGCCAAATTGGATCGTGGTTATACTAATAACCTTGGGTTTCCACCCACGGCTACAAAAATGTCACCACTCTGTGGTTATAACCTCTTACTTCTGAATATGCCTAGAAAAGGCATGCCTCGCCTGAAGATAGTTCAGCAGGCTTTTCTCTATTTGAAACTTATTGCTGTTTTATGATGATGTGGGCGTGCCCATGACTCCGCGAAAAGCTATGTCATGGTCGGGCTCCTACAGGCTCGCTATTCGCTCGATACGGAGTTCCGTTCCTCCACTCCGCATTAGCCACGATGTGGCTACCTTCCATATCCCTCACGCGGGGAAGAGAGTTAAAAATTAAAAGTGGAGAGTTAAAAATGCAGTCCTAACTTTTAACTCTCCACTTTTAATTTTTAACAAATTTTAGTACTGTGACGGCAAGAGGTGGGATTGTCAAACTTAGGAATTGATCTTGATCGTGCCACTCCCCTTTTATGGTTTTCAAAGTTTTTTCTAAAACTGCTCCACTACCTCCATATTTTTTAGCGTCGCTATTGAGTAGCTCTTTGTATTTACCAGCCATAGGGACACCGATACGGTAGTCCACCCTGAGTGCTGGGGTAAAATTACAGACCACTATGATCGGTTTTGCTATGGCGTCATGCCCTTGCCGACTATATGCGATAATGCTATCGTCTGGGTTATTTTCGAGTAACCAAGTGAAACCGTCAGGCGAAAATTGCTTCTCATATAATTGAGGAGAACTGGTGTAAAGGTTGTTTAAGTCCCTCACAAGCGATTTTACTCCTTGATGAGGCTCATACTGTAACAACCACCAGTCGAGACCTCTCTCGATGCTCCATTCGCTTGTTTGAGCAAATTCGGAGCCCATAAATAACAATTTGGTACCTGGATGGGTGAACATATACGCATACATGAGCCTCATATTGGCAAACCGTTGCCAATCATCGCCAGGCATTCTATCTATCAGCGATCCTTTGCCATGCACGACTTCATCGTGCGATAATGGAAGCATGAAGTTTTCAGTGAAAGAATATATTAGGCTAAAGGTTATTTCATTGTGGTGAAATTTTCGATGTACTGGATCTTTCGATAGAAAATTTAAAGTATCATGCATCCAGCCCATCATCCACTTTTGCCCAAATCCAAGTCCACCCGTATCGGTTGGACGTGACACACCACTGAATGCTGTAGACTCTTCTGCAACCGTAAATGTGTCTGGATATTCCTTGTACACTGTAGCATTAAATTCCTGTAGAAATGTAATGGCTTCCAAGTTTTGATTTCCACCGTGAACATTTGGAATCCACTCGTCAGCTTTCCTAGAATAATCTAGATATAGCATAGAGGCCACTGCATCTACTCTCAATCCATCAATGTGGTATTTGTCCATCCAAAATAGTGCATTAGATATCAAAAAAGATCTGACTTCATTCCGTCCATAATTCGGGATGGCACTTTTCCAATCTGGGTGAAAGCCTAATCTAGGATCTGAATGCTCATACAGATGTGTGCCGTCAAACTTTGCTAATCCATGCGCATCTACTGGAAAGTGAGAAGGCACCCAATCAATCAACACCCCTATACCTGCTTGATGAAATGAATCAATCAAATACATCAGTTCTTCAGGTTTACCAAATCTAGAAGTAGGTGCAAAATAGCCTGTGATTTGATAGCCCCAAGACGGAAAATAAGGATGTTCCATAATGGGCATAAACTCGACATGCGTAAATCCCATATCATGAATATATTTTACTAGCTCAACCGCTAACTCACTATAGGATAAAGATTCTGAAGCATTATTCTTTTTACGCCACGAACCTAGATGTAACTCGTAGATGGACATTGGAGCTTCGTGGTGATTGTTCTTATGTCGTTTTTTCATCCAGCCATCATCCTCCCAATCGTACTGATGCTTCCATACTACAGAGGCGGTCTTAGGTGGCATTTCGGAAAAATATGCAAAGGGATCTGCTTTCTCTAGAAATTCACCGGTAGAAGTCTCAATCATGAACTTGTAAACTTCACCTACATTCAGGTAAGGAACAAAACCTTCCCAAATACCAGAATGATCCCACCGTGGAAACAGTCCATGACTATGTTTATCCCATTGATTGAAATTTCCAATCACATTAACATGTTTTGCATTTGGTGCCCAAACTGCGAAGTATACACCTTTGGTATTATTAAGCTTTAAGGAATGCGCTCCTAGTTTTTCATATAATCTAAAGTGCTTTCCAGCCTTAAATAGATTAACATCAAACTCTGTAAATAGCGAGTGTGACTGAACGTTTGAATTTTTTACTTCTGTATTTGCCAAAGGATTGTTTTTTTTAGTTTGTTCTTAATGCAATAAAGCTGAAATCACTTTTTTCATTTCATCAAATTCTACAGGATCAAAAAGTCGTGTTTGAAAAACTATATTCATTTCTTGATCGATAACAATGTTACGAGTGACACCTGCTTGCTCTGACGCAAAGTTATAGAAATGTGATTTATCAGCATCATAAGCGACAGGATAAGTTATGTGCATAGATTCAATAAATGGGATCACTTTATTAGCATCCTTATCGATATCTATCCCGATAAGTACAAATTCATCATCTTTATTTGGCAACCATACTTCAGTTTCTAAGTGTGGCATCTCTGTTCTACAAACAGAACACCAACTGGCTGTAAATTGGAGCACGACAACTTTTCCTTTCAAATCATAAAGTGAAAGAGTTGTACTATCTATCATTTTCAGCTCTAGATTAGGCACTTGATCTCCTACTTCCGATATATACCCTCTGGCATCATGGGGGGACTGGGCATGAACTTGACTCATAACAATCAAGGACGTTAACAAGAACATGTGCTTTTTCAAAATAGCTACTATCATTTTTTTGATAAATGTAGCAAATGATAGCGAAACTTCATTCAAGAAGATACATATAGGCATAAAAAAAAAGGACAACATCACTGTTGTCCTTTATTATGGTTTTATTTCTGTAGAAGCCTCGAAAGGTTATTTCTTTTTTAGTGACTTCTGCTTTTTCACAAGATCTGACCATTTACCAGAACCTGCTAATTTTGCTTGCTCGGACCAAGAGTTTAAATAAGGTGCTTTACCTTTCAAACCTGCCTTGGCTAAGACTGCGTTTAATTTTGAAGAACTTGCCTTTGCAATTTTTTCAAAATTCTTATATCCTGCTTTTTTAAGCACGCCTTCGATTTTTGAAGAAACACCCTGAATGAACCTAAGATCATCCCCAGAATTTCTCGTTTTCGAAGAACCGATTTGTACAATACTAACTACTTTTTTTTTACAGAAGCTCTACGTCTTGATGTAGGGCGCTTTGCAGCAATCTTACGCTTTGCAGTAGTCTTACGCTTTGCAGTTGCTCTTTTAGCAGTAGACTTCTTTGCAGCAGTCTTACGCTTCGCTGTAGTCTTACGCTTTGCTGTGGTCTTCTTTGCAGTCGGCTTACGCTTTGCAGTTGTCTTACGCTTTGCTGAAGTCTTACGCTTTGCAGTTGTTTTACGCTTTGCAGTAGTCTTCTTTGCAGTCGGCTTACGCTTTGCTGTAGTCTTACGCTTTGCAGTCGCCTTTTTCGCAGTTGTCTTACGCTTCGCTGTAGTCTTCTTTGCAGTCGGCTTACGCTTCGCTGTAGTCTTACGCTTCGCTGTAGTCTTCTTTGCAGTCGGCTTACGCTTCGCTGTAGTCTTACGCTTTGCAGTTGCCTTCTTTGCAGTTGTCTTACGTTTTGCTGTAGTCTTCTTTGCAGTCGGCTTACGCTTTGCAGTTGTCTTACGCTTTGCAGTCGCTTTCTTTGCAGTAGTCTTACGCTTTGCTGTAGTCTTACGCTTTGCAGTCGCTTTCTTTGCAGTCGCTTTCTTTGCAGTAGTCTTACGCTTTGCTGTAGTCTTACGCTTTGCAGTCGCCTTCTTTGCAGTAGTCTTACGCTTCGCTGTAGTCTTCTTTGCAGTCGGCTTACGCTTCGCTGTAGTCTTACGCTTTGCAGTCGCCTTCTTTGCAGTAGTCTTACGCTTCGCTGTAGTCTTCTTTGCAGTCGGCTTACGCTTCGCTGTAGTCTTCTTTGCAGTCGGCTTACGCTTCGCTGTAGTCTTACGCTTCGCAGTTGCCTTCTTTGTAGTAGTCTTACGCTTGGCAGTAGTTTTCTTGGCAGTAGTTTTACGCTTAGCAGTTGCCTTTTTTGCAGTCGCTTTCTTCGCAGTCTTACGCTTTGCAGTCGCCTTCTTTGCAGTAGTCTTACGCTTAGCAGTTGCCTTTTTTGCAGTCGCTTTTTTAGCAGTCGCCTTCTTCGCAGTTTTGCGTTTAGCTGTTGCCTTTTTCGCTGTTGCCTTTTTTGCAGTCGCTTTCTTTTTAGCTGGTGCTTTTTTGGCAGTTGATTTAGCCATTTTTAAAAATTTTAATTTAAAAATATTAATGTTAATAAATAATGAATTAAGAATTGAACCTGAGATTATAAATACCGCGAATTCAATTCGTAATTCTTATGATTTCAATTAGTAAATCTGGAACCATTGTTTCTTGTTTTTTCATTTGATATTTCAAAGCTAAAACTTCAATCCAACTATTTAATGATGTCCTAAATTTACAAATTATAAATTTAACCCTTTTGTATTTCAAACAATATTATGCTCGTATGCATAAAAATTTATCTTAATAAAAATAAATAACGGGATTTTTTTTAATATGTTTTGCTTTTTTTCGCAAAAAGATATTTAATAACAAAAAAGAGTTGTGGTGAAAGTAGACCACAACTCTTTTTGCAAAACTAGAACCTACAATTCTAACTTTTTATTCTATCTATTTATCTGAACATATCCAGAAAATATATTGCCAATTCCGTCATCGAAAACATAGAAGTAAGTTCCATCTGGTAATGGTGAATTTTCCCATGTACCCTGCCAATCATTTTTATAATTTTTGGAGAATAATACTTGATTACCCCATCTATTATAAATCGCTAATTCATGGTCAGGATAATTCGCGATTCCTTGTATAACAAATTCATCATTGATACCATCCCCGTTAGGTGAAAATCCTGAGTAGAAAATAAGATCTTCACATAGTACGAAGATTTGAACAGTTGCAGTATCACATCCAAATTCATTACAAACTATGTACGAAAATTCATCTGGAGTATCGGAATCACAGTAGTCACTATCTGGAGTATAAGTTAACATATTATTCGAACTCAAAACAACTATACCATGTGCTGGCTCATCCAATACATACAATGTATCTATACCTCCAGGTATGGAATCATTCAAACTAATATTGACCTCAAACCCTGTGTTTATTAATGTTGTATCAACATCTGAAACTGCAACTGGTGGTAGACCAAAGTCATCCGCTACATCAACAATGATGTACGTAGTATCACAAATATTCAGATCATCACAAACTACTATACAAGCCGTATCAACACCTGGCATGATACCAGTGTAGGTAACACAATTTGTATTTTGATCAAGACTAAATACCACGTTCTCTCCAGAAGAATTTGGACAGAAGTTATCTATAGAAACTACTGTTCCTACTAACTCATCTAATGCAATACACACTGAATCAAAATCTAGTGTAGCTATAGAATCATAGATAGTATCTGGTGTAATACATGCTATATTTACAAACAAGTTATCCGTGCATTTAGTGAGCGTATCTATTACCATTACTGTATGTTCACCAGCAACTAAACTTAGCGCTGTTCCATCAGTACATGCTGCTGTTGTACCTGTGTATAATGCACCGTCAACCTCAATAGAAAATGCACCAATGCTAGCAAATGGTATATTGATACACACATCCTCTTCCGCTGTACAATCAGTAGTTGTCAGTAGGATTGAATCTTGCGCGAAAATATCCGGACATAAAGGTGTAACTTCAAGTAAGAAGACAAACTGTGAACAACTATCTGCAGTACATACTTCAATACACGCTTCATCATTATCACCTATTGCTAATCCTATCATTTCTATACAACCAGTATTAGGATCTATCTCTACTGAAGCTTGATTACCTGCTGAAGTTGGACAGTTATTGAATACTCCAGTTATTGGATTTGATATACCTAGGTCTTCTGGACATACGATTAGGGTATCCCCTATTTCAAAAGTGTAAGGTATAGTATCAATAAATACTGGTGTACATGTTATCGAAACTTCAAACTGATATATTGGACATCCTGAAGTATGCGTTACTCTAACGTCATGCTCACCAACTGGCAATAACAAACCTGCTTTATTTGCTACTAAGTTTTCATTAAGCTTTAGTTCTGCATTTGCTGGAGAACCAATTTGAGAGATAAATATGGTACCATAGTCGGTATTTACATTACCTCCTCTAATTCTAAAGTTAGCAGCATCAAGTGTCCACACAGAAGTCATATCCAAAGAGTTCATTAATGCGACAAGGTCAGTAGGATCAACAAAATTACCAGAGAATGCCTGTCCATCAATGATCCATTGATCGATCGAATATGGGCCTGAATTACCTTGATCAGGGATAGTAAAGTAGTTATATGAGAAGGTCGTATCAAAATCGCAACCTACAAATCCATCAGTGTATTGATCTCCCCCTAGCGTAACTGAGTAGTCAGGAATATCAGCAACATCAAATGGTAAACATAATACTGCTGATTTATCGCAATCTTCAGCTTCTATACTTACTATTTCTGTAGTTGTCGTATCACACGGATCGCCAATCACATCAATAATAAAGTAGGTCGTATCACAGATCATCATCGAATCACAAACTACCACACAGAATTCATCTGGTCCCAGATAATTAAGATCTGGCGTGTAATCTACACAGTGATCAAAATCATTGATCGCAACAGCTCCATTCGTCGCATCTCCGCATAGGTAAAGCGTATCAAATACTCCATTAAGTTCATTTAATGGTACACATGCGTCTTCTAGAATAGTATTTACAGTAACTGATGCATAAACCGTATCTATTGTTGGCATTGGAGTACCACATGCTACGTCAATGTAGATCGTAATAGTACCGCAAACATCCAAATCACTACAAGTTATGATACACATAGAATCTTGACCACAGTAGTCCGTATCTGGAATGTACTCAATGCATTCATTGTCACCATCGGAAATTAGAGTACCATTCATCGGTGCTCCACAGACAATAAGTGTATCAAATCCACTACTAAAGAACTTCTGCCAAGGCATACATTGTATTCCTGTACTAGTATTCTGAGGAGTGGTATAGAAAATCGTATCCAATAAACTATGAGGTTCATCTGAAATTGTAATATCTACAAATGTAGTATCACAAATACCAGACTCATCACAAACAACCACACAGAAGCTATCTAAACCTACATAATCAGAGTCTGGGATATATGACATGCATTCATTTCCAGAGTCAAATATCACTTGACCGTTTTCTGGTTCGTCACAGAAGTCCAAGCTGATAGGTGTTGTAGCCAATTCATTTGTATTTACACAGAGGAAAACAGGATTATTTACTTCCGTAAAATAACTTGTATAATCTGGTGTAATAGCATCTGGCTCTTCCACAATTACGGTCACAATGTCTGTACAACATTCAACAGTATTCGTAATTGTATACTCATAAGTACCAGGTACATCTGGGACATCATACACTTGTCCTTGAGCTATACCCGTACTATTAAAATTGATAAAAGCCGAGATATTGGTGCTCAAATGTGTAATCTCCATATCACCATAGCCTGAGTTAGAAACACCACCATTAATTGTGAAAGACGATGGTACATTTATCCAACTTCCTGGTGGATCCCATACATTCATACTATCCGTAAGTTCATTCATGTCTTGGATGATAACGTTAGAATATACTTGACCATTGGAACAAGTCCAATAATCTAATCTATAAGGACCCGAATTACCTTGACCTACAATCTGAACATAAGTATATGCAAATACTGAGTCAATATCACAACCATCAACCGGCTGCACTTCACCTATACCTGAAAGGATCACCTCATAGATATCTTGAGATTCTTGATAAGTATAGGGTAAGCATATCTCTGTTGGATCATTTGCTGGAATAGTTATTACATCTTCAGCTACTAAGTCTGTACACATACATTCATCAAGTACAGCATAAGACTCCACTGTAGTACAACTACTATTATCGTCAGTAATGGTCACATCATAAGTACCAGCTGGAAGTCCTGAAACATTAAACCCAGAGAGTGAATTATCACTCCAAGTAGCTAAATATGATCCCGATCCCGATCCTGATCCTCCGCTTACTGCTAAGGAAATAGAACCTGCATCACAACAAGTAAAGTTTATTATAGTCTCGTCAACTGTGAAAGGTGCTAAAACTTCAACAGTAACAGCATCTGTAGATGTACAAGCAGCATAAGTAGCTGTAACTTGATAGTTCGTAGTCGTACTTGGAGACGCTATTGGATTCGGACAATCTGTACAAGAAAGTCCTGCCGCTGGGGCCCAAGAATATGTCACACCTCCCTGACCGAGTGTTGCCGATAAAGGAACAGCATCTCCTAAACAAATTGTTTGATCTGTACTAGCAATTACATCTTCACACATTCCAAAAACAATACTTGCAAAATCTGCATCATCCTCATCACCATTGGTATTATCGATCGAATCATCCTCTGCTATTCCATCATTGGATGGATCTGCATCAGGAGTTGAATCGATATCATCATCATTTCTAACAAGACCATTTGTATCTGTAAAACCTGTAATCTCAGCACTATTACTGACACCATTGGGATCAATCATAGAATCTGTACTTACTAAAACTTCAATTATATCGGAGGTACCAGCTGCTAAAATACCCGTGTAAGTATTTGTCAATGTCGTAGCTGTTGCAGCTGACCAACCATTAGCATCTGCTGAACTTAAAGTCATACCCATTGGAAGATAATCCACTAACTCAATATTAGTCATGTCTACCGTTCCTTGGTTGTATACTTCAATTTCGAATAAGACGTCATCCCCTATTGAAATTGGCTGAATTTGAGAAGCAGATAGACGCTTAACTAAAGCTAAATCAATATTCTCTACCGCAAATGAAGCAACATCATGATCATCCTCATCTAAGGCACCATCGTCATTCACCTCATCGTCAATTAGATTATCATTATCCGGATCACTATCAGGAGTTGAATCGATATCTGCAAGAGAAACACCCATATCGTCTTGAGCAGAAGTAATTTCTGCTGTATTCTCATAACTACCTCCCATAGCAGAATTCGCAGTCAAGATTAATTCAAGAGCTATTTGAGATCCTGCATTTATTGATGCAATAGTTGTAATTGCATTACTGCCACTCATAGTCCAAGCAACAGTATTAGCAGGGCTCAGAACAAAACCAGTAGGAATGAAATCAGTAACTTCAATATTAGTTGCATTGATCGTTCCTTGATTCAATATTACAATTGAGAAGGTAATATCTCCTCCAAGAGTTACACTGCTAGAACCTACAACTAGCTTCTGTAAAGCTAAATCAAATAGTTCTACATCGAAGGTTTCTAAATCCGCATCATCTTCATCAAATATTCCATCATCTGTAATTAGATCATTTATTTCCGCATCGTTCGAGTCGTCCATATCGTTCGTTGAATCGACATCCAAACCAGTCATATCATTATTGTTACCATCTTCAGAACCAATTATTTCTGCTCTATTTGTGTAACTTCCTGGCGCTATACCAATGTCTGCTCTAAGCACGATCTCGATAGAAGCTGATGCATTCGGTGCAATCGGACCAGCAATTGTATTGTATCCATTCATACCACTCAAGAACCAACCATTCATGTCATTTGGACTCAGACTGAAGCCAGCCGGGATGTAGTCAAATATCTCAATATTCGAAGCTGCTATACTACCTTGGTTAAATATCGCAATTTCAAAAATGATATCACCACCTGGAACAAGCTGCTCCATACTAGTCACCGTTTTTCTTAATGCTAAATCAAATACACTGACCGTTATTTCTTCTAAATCGTGATCATCTTCATCACCACCTGCTGAAGTCGTATCATTATCCGTAACATAAACGTCATTATCAGGATTAGTATCTGGTGTAGAATCTACATCTGTAACAGTTCCGCCAGAACCATTCGTAGCACCACTAATTTCAGCAGCATTTGAAAGCGTAAATCCACCTGGCAAATTAGATCCCAATCTGAATGTAATATTTATAGTTGTACTTTCTGTAGGAAGTAAATCTGCTGGCAGCATAAGTGTCGTAGTAGCAACGCCACTTGCCGCAGTCCAATTCGCATCTTCTAAAGTTAGACCCGATGGTATATAGTCAGAAATCACAATATTATTAGCCTCAACATCACCTTGATTGAATACTTCAATAGTAAAGGTTACAAGTTCTCCAGCGGTAATATTTCCTTGATTTACATCTACAGTTTTAGTTAACGCTAAATCAAAATTAGTCTCTACTGTAATCTGCACACCATCATGATCATCTTCATCTGTAAGATCGACACCATCACCTGGGAAACCAGATCCATCACCGTTTACATAATCATCCGCTGGTGAATTTGTAGACCCACCTGCATCATTTGTATCATCATTATCCGCTACACTATCCATATCTGTAGGTGGTGTATTTCCGGCATCTGTATCGTTATCTGCGCTAGAGATTTCCGCAAAGTTATTAAGCGTTCCATTCATGAACGCAGGGTCGACTTGCAACACTATTTCTATTATCTGCGAACCTCCATTAGCTGCAATAGGGCCTGTAATTGTGGTAGCTGCATTAGCACCACTCATACTCCAACCATTTGATATATTTGATGGATGAGTTGCGTCAAATACCATATTTGCAGGCACATAATCCACAACATTAATATTGTAAGCCTCCACACTACCTTGATTCAATACTTCAATAGCGAAAGTTACATCTTCTCCAGCAGTAAAAGGACCCGCTGCATTTACACGCTTTACAAGAGCCAAATCAAATACTTGTCCGATAATAATCGTAGCTGGATCTGAGTCATCTTCATCAGTCGCTGCATCCGAGCCACCATTTGTACCTGTACCATCTCCGTCGATAGCATTATCTGCTAATGAATTTGGCATACCACCAGCGTCATTTGTTGGCACTGTATCGTATGAACTATCAATATCTGTCGGTGCAGGAGTTCCTGCATTACCATCATCATCTGCTGCACTTATCTCTGAAACATTGGTAAGGCTTGCGCCCATAAATCCAGCATTTACTTCTAGTACAAGTTGTACCACTTGAGATGTACCTGCTGCAATAGGACCAGCAATAGTTGTAGTTGGATTACCAGCTATCATAGCCCATCCTACAGCTGCATTTGTTGCATTTGCTGCATCAAAATTCATATCCGCAGGCATATAATCTGTAATCTCAATATCATAAGCATCCAACGTACCTTGGTTGTAAACAGTGATATCGAATGTTACATTATCTCCTGGATTAAAGCTTGTACCTAGTACTACTTTGGTAAGTGCTAAATCAAAAATTTGGGTAACAGCTATAGGTGCTGTATCAAAGTCGTCACCCATACCATCTGCTGGTGATGAATCGACATCCATACCATCATCAAGCGTTACTTCTGCTTGGTTCACTAAACTAGTGCCTTGGAAATTAGCATCAATTGATAAAACAATGCTAAGTACTTGGCTAGTACCCGCAGGGATAGAGCTAATTGTAGCCATATGAGGAGCTACTGCACTAAAGTCTGGACTACTTACAAAACTCATACCTGCTGGTATAGCATCCATTATTTCAATACTTGTAGCATCGAGAGATCCATTATTGAAAACCTCAATTTCATAGGTAACATCGTCTCCTGGACTGTATGGTCCCATTGAAATTACATTCTTTACTAATTCTAGGTCATAAACTTGACCTATTATAATATCTGCCGTATCATAATCGTCTCCTGCCCCATCATTTGGCGAAGAATCAATATCATCTCCGTCATCAACCGTTACTTCTGCTTCATTCAAAATAGAAGTTCCCATGAATGCAGCATCTATTTGTAGTGAAATAGTAAGTGTTGTAGATGTTGATGGAGCTAATGATCCAATCGTCGCTACATATGGTGCTGTGGCACTAAAAGAAGTACTGGCGAAAAAGGTCATTCCTGCGGGAACAAAATCTTCAATTTCAATATTTGTAGCAGGAGCGTTACCTTCATTTGTTACTACTATTTCATAATCTATAACATCACCTGGTGCGTATGGACCTGCTGTCAATACATTCTTTACCAAGGCAAGATCATACAATTGATCTATTGTAATTACAGCTGTATCGTAATCATCTCCCATGCCATCTCCCGTGGAAGAATCTACATCATTGCCATCATCTAAAATGACCTCTGCTTGATTTGTTAAACTATTACCAGTGAAGTTTATGTCAATTAGAAGCACAATATTCAAATCAATTGAAGTTCCTGGTGCTAATGTCAAAACTGTAGCTGTATGAGGCGAAGTAGCCGAAAAGTCAGTACTTGAGTCAAAGCTCATTCCACTAGGAATAAGATCAACAACTGAAATATTATTTGCAGTAATAGAACCTTCATTCGTTACGGTAATTGTAAATGGAACTAAATCTCCTGTCGCAAAAGGACCAGCTGTATCAGCCACCTTAGATAGAGCAAGATCATACGTTTGTGCAATAGTAACTAATGCTGGATCTGCATCATCTTCATCTGTATTTGGATTCGTATCATTAGGTGTACCTGTTCCATCTCCATTTACGACATCATCTGATGCCGTTTCGGCAAATCCACCTGCATCATTCGTTTCATCCAAATCTGGTGTACTATCAATATCAGTAGGAGGCGTATTATTTGGATCCAAATCGTCATCAAATCCACTAATTTCAGCCTTATTTACTGATAATGTCTGTTCAAAATTGGAATCAATTTCTAGTACTAATTGTACATTTATACTTGTACCTGGTGCTATAGGTCCAGCAATAGTAGTAGTTGGATTACCCATCATCATTGCCCAGCCATTCGCATTGTTTATTGCATTTGCATTATCGAAATTAAACCCTAATTGGATATAATCTGTCAGTTCTACATTATAGGCATCAACTGTTCCTTGATTATAAATCACAAAATCAAAAGTAACATCATCACCTGGTGAGTAAGTCCCTGGTACAACCATTTTTGTCATCGCCACATCAAAAATCTGACCTATGGTTACTGGCACCTCATCTTGATCATCTTCATTTATATCATCATTGTCTGGTGTGGAATCTGTATCTGCACCATCATCTATTGTGATCTCTGCCTCATTCGTTAAACTTGTTCCTTGGAATGTTGCATCTATTTCTGCAACTACTGTCAATACCACTGGTGTTCCACCTGCTGGTAAACTTGCGATAGTTGATGTATAGGGTGCAGTTGCACTGAAGCCTGTTCCACTTACAAAATTCAAGCCCGCTGGTAGTCTATCTGTTACCTCTACATTGGCAGCGTCTAATGTTCCTTCATTACTAACTGTGATCTGGTAAGTCACTTGATCGCCTGGGGCATATGGCCCTGCACTCGTGATGACTTTTGTTAATGCCAAATCATAAGTCTGATCTACCGTTACTGGCACCTCATCTTGATCATCTTCATTTATATCATCATTGTCGGGTGTGGAATCTGTATCTGCACCATCATCTATTGTGATCTCTGCCTCATTTGTCAAACTTGTTCCTTGGAATGTTGCATCTATTTCTGCAACTACTGTCAATACCACTGGTGTTCCACCTGCTGGTAAACTTGCGATAGTTGATGTATAGGGTGCAGTTGCACTAAAGCCTGTTCCACTTACAAAATTCAAGCCCGCTGGTAATCTATCTGTTACCTCTACATTGGCAGCGTCTAATGTTCCTTCATTACTAACTGTGATCTGGTATGTCACTTGATCGCCTGGGGCATATGGCCCTGCACTCGTGAT
>Ga0209187_1000547_pt1 | contig 61021 bp, 58 predicted proteins | sample BantaG_FD_187430 | JGI IMG/M metagenome (GOLD analysis project Ga0209187, IMG submission 187430) | Marine algal microbial communities from Bantry Bay, Ireland - BantryBay_4 metaG (SPAdes) (version 2) | ecosystem: Host-associated > Algae > Red algae > Unclassified | place: Bantry Bay, Ireland...
TCGTCTTACCACTTGTAAGTGCCTCTAGGGCTACCTTTGATTTGAAGGTGTGTGTGAATTTTTTTCTCATAATTCCATTTTAGCAAATGGATCTTAAAGGGGTGTCTAGTTTTGTGGGACCACTATAAGCACACCTAATATAAAGATACCCACAATCTGATAAAAGTACACATTGACTGCTGGTGTGTACTGACTTGCTTGCTTTACCATAAACAGTACAATTGCCCATACAACCGAGATTGGCATCATCCTAGCAAGAAGTCCTGTTGAGATCCTTGTTTTCAAATCTCCTACATCGAGTAAGTACGAGCCAAAAATTAGTATTGAAATTCCTACTACAGCTATGAGCGTAACCTCAGCACCAAGAAACCATTCAACGATAAGTAACCAGACACTCGCAAGTCCAAGTAAAGGCACAACATGGTGAGCTGGGTACTTGGTGAACATGAAAAAATAGGCGATCCACAAGATCACCGTAGGTATAGCTGAAAGAAATGCGATGTAAGTCCCTTGGTTAATATCAAAGACACTGTCACCCAAGTACAGTCCCAATCCTACAATACCGATAGAGGTAAAGAGAGTAGAGATCAGAATTAAGCCTCCTGTCTCCTCATAGATACTAGAGCCTTCTTTTCTGCTAGGATTGTTTATCGTCAGGTACTCATCAAAGTAATTTACCAATCCCTCAAAGAATGAGTATGCGAGTATATACAGTATCCACATGTTTTTTTCGTGCGATCAATTACATCACTTATAATTCGTTTATTTCCTCCCATACTTCATCGGGGATCTCCAGCTCATCTTTTGCAAGACTGTCTCGTTGTAGCTGACCTGCCTGATCTCCTGGGATGCGGATCTCTTGGTCTTTGAGTTTGCCTGTTGATTTAATCTTCTCAATCATCTCTGAGTTGTCTTTTTTGAATGCTGAAAGTTTACTGATTTGATCTGGATCGATCACGAGAATAAATGCACCTCGCTCTGGCAACTTATTACCGAAGCTACTTCCTGCCACACTCTCGACCATCATAGGCATACCAACCATTGAGCCGCACATCACTTCTACTAGCAAGGCAAGGGAATACCCTTTATGATCTCCAAAAGCCTTTACCGAGTGTGCTTCATTTGGATCTAGTGTGACTTCTCCCTTGTCGTTATAAAAAGTATCTTCTGGTAGGTCGGTCCCGTACTTATTTGCAAGCCTTACCTGTCCCCATGCTTTCTTTGATGTGGCGATGTCAACTACAAGCGATCCCTCTTCTGTTGGGATGCCGTACGCAATAGGATTGGTCCCAAGGGTAGGATCATATCCTCCAGGAGGAGCTATGGATGTACCACCTCCATCATTTACTACTATCGTAAGAAATCCTTGATCTGCAATATACTGAGCTACTCCTCCAGGACGAAGCCAGCTATCCATGTTCTTGATAATTGCAGTTCCGATCACTTCTTTTTTTGCACGTTTTATCGCTTCGTCAGCAGATCGCTTTCCTACGATTGCTCCAGGATTAGACTTAGCATCGATCATGAAGAGTGACGCAGTCTCTAGAAGTGCTTCTGGCTCTGCAAGATCAGAGAAGTCTTGATCTACAAAACCTGCGAAACTAGCAAGTCCATGGCTTGTGTGACCACGTAATTCACCTCCGAGATACATTTCAATGAGGAATGGGATGTCATCCTCTGAGTAGCCTTTATCAGTAAGGACACTTGTCATCTTTTCTTTGAGTTCTGAGATTTTTGCTATCATAAAATTGTCGCTACTGGATTATATTTTAATCTTATCATAAATACAAAAACACTACGAAGTGTAGTGTTTAGATGGATAATGCTGTCTATTTTATAAGTTGGAATATTTTATGACGTGGATATTTTTATTTTGAATTTGTACTCTTAATTATCGAACTCGGATGTATGCTATTATTATTTCCTACAGATGCACCAATGATTCCAGTGATTGATTCATTATTATAATTTATCCTACTTGCAGAAGTGATTGAATCTATATCTCTCTGAACACTTTGGATTTTTGTTGTCATCAAACTTAACTGTTCTCGAATGTATTTTCCTTCAGGAACTTCAGTATTTTCGATTTTTGCTGGTACAATCGTCTTACCAAAACTTTTAAGAAATGAATTTTCGTCAGGTTTATCAGTGAAATTCTTATGCGTGACCTCAACTTTTTTTACTAGATCTTCCTTGAACTTTTTTATATCATCATATCTTAAGGAGGTGGGATATGTTAAATGCTCAATAACACTTGAGTCAAATGAGTACTTAGTATTTTCATCTTTAATGATAATCACTGGCTTATCAAATGCAAGTCTCATTCCAAGCTCAAACATTACATTAGGATTTTTGGAACTAACATCACAAACAATGACATCATCATTATACAAATTTGTCACAATTCTGGTGTGAATAAGTCCTACAGCAGGATCATCACTTACCATACTAGGCTCAAAATCAATCGATTCAATAGATTCTTTTATTATTTGTAGTACGTCACCCCAATGGCCTTCAGGATATCCATCAGTATCAGATATCGGCATTACTATCCCACACTTCTTTTTCTTTTTTTTCACCATACACCTCTTTCTAAAGTTTGATTTTCTCTGAGAATTGTTCTTTTGAAGAAAATGGATTTGAAACACCTCAGGTTTGGCTACTGTTAGCGGAAAATCAGGGTTTTCCTACCTCTGATTCGTCAGTTGTGATCCCACGGAGAATCGAACTCCGGTTTTCAGGATGAGAACCTGATGTCCTAGCCGCTAGACGATGGGACCAAATTACGACAGTAATTTGTAATTAGTACCTAGTAAAAATATCGATAATTAGATACAAAGAAGATTTTAGCATGATTCTTTTTTGCTGTAAAGTTGCTAGTTAAGGGGATGTGGGACGAGGCAGATCTCACCGCGCCTACCTTGCGTGTGCAACGCACTGCGGACAGGGATAGCTTATTTTTCTTTCCGATCACTTGCGCATCTTCGAGAAAAGAGAGCTTTTAGGATGCCACGGGAAGTGATGTCTTATTTTCTGCGTCCTACTTCCCTTGTTCAAGGTATTCCAGTAGGGCGTCTTCGTAGTGCCTTAGGGGTTTTCTTTTGGTTACTGCTAGAGTTGAGACTGATGGTCTTTTGGCTGGCCTTGGGAATTCTTCTGGGCCTACTGGGACTACATCTGTGTGAATACCTGCAATTTTATAGAGTGCTTGTACACCCTCATACCATGTGACAGCACCTTCGTTTACGACGTGGTAGATACCTCTTTTGCAGCCGTCTTCGAGGATTTTTTTACTCTCCTGGGCCAAGTCTGGAGCGTAGGTAAATTTGGAGAGCTCTCCGTCAACTACACTCACCTCTTCTCCCTCCTGCTCACATTCTTTCCCTTTGGCGAGCATCACATCGAAAAAACTTTTTTTACCTAGATCACTACTGGCTGGCTTTCCGAAGAGCTTGGAGAGGCGTATGATATAGTAGAGAAATTTTTCATTATCTAAACCTACTGCTTCAACTGCTTGTTCGCCGTCATATTTGCTCTGGCCATATACTGAGAGAGGGTTTGGATGATCTGCTTCAGAGTATTCCACGTCTTCCAGGTTTTCAAGTGAAGCGGCACTTCCACTACAACATCCACCTCCGCAGCAACCATTCTCTGGTTTAGTCTTTTTGACTGGTGACTTCCCATCAAAGACGTAGTCACTGGAGTAGTGCACCATGATAGCACCTATACCACTTGCAATTGTTGCGAGGTTTCTGGGATACGTGACGTTGAGCGCGCGGGCGACTTCTTCTTGATCTTTATCATTCTCACAAAGATCTACGGCGTTGTAGGCAACAGCGTTGTAAATAATGTCTGGTCTGGCATTCTTGACTGCATCTTCTAGTGCCTTAGCGTCGGTGACATTGATTTCCTCACGATCCCAGGCTGTGATTATATAGCCTTCTTGATCTTGATAGGCTGCCAAAAGCTCTTGACCGAGCATTCCCTTCGCTCCGATAACGAGTATATGTTTTTTCATACTATTCATAATTCCATCAATACAATTAAAGATTTCGCCCATGATGTTTGTGCTTCTTGACAATCAGATTTCGCAAGCACAACAAATGAAAAGCTGCTGCAAAGGTTAGTAGACTCACTAATATAAAGACCAAATCAAAACTATAGGTAGAGGCGATGAAGCCTCCCACTCCTGCTGTGATGGCCATACCGAGATCGGTAAATGATCTGTAGGCTCCCCATTCAGCACCTTCATGTTTCTCATCTATATGCCTTGTGAACGTTGCGGTCCAGGCTGGAAAGATGATCGCACTAGCTAAACCGTAGAGGAATTGTACCACGTAGAGGTCTCCGATAGAATCTACAAATATATAGAGCAGAGGAATAAATCCTGCAAAAAGTGTCCCGACCACCATTGCTACAAGATCATCACGCTCACCTTTTAGTCTATCGATCATGATGCCAATAGGGATTTGACCAAGACTTCTCGTGAGCAGGAAGACGGTTATCGCAACACCCGCTACCTGAGCATCTCCTCCTGGAATATTATCAGCAATAAAGATCGAAAATATTGGAGCAAGCAGTCCAAATGCCCCTGTCACAATTACTTCTGACAGTATCAACACTTTTACGACATGGTTGAAATCAAAAAACGTAAAGAAGTGATGCTTCTTTTTTACCATGGCATGAGAGGAATTACGTAATCTCTGAATATGCTTCGGTAGTTTACGAGTTTTTTTTTGTTTTACAGGCATTTTAGTCTTTCCCATCTTCACTTGGAAGCTCGGCTTCCAAGTGGTAGGGGTTCTATTTAGTGGACATGTGATCTTTCATATATTGTTCATAGCTACCGTCTTTGAGTGGCTTCCACCAGCTTTCGTGATCTTTAAACCACGCCACAGTATGTTCTAGGCCTTGATCGAGTGTCATTTTTGGACTCCACCCTAGCTCTTTTTTGATTTTACTATAGTCGATGTCATAACGGAAATCATGCCCTGGACGATCGCCTATAAATTCAATGCTCTCTTGTTCTGACTTTCCAAGTAAGGCAACAATTTTCTGTACGATCTCGAGGTTTGTTGGTTGGTTATCACCACCAACACCATACGTCTCGCCGATTTTCCCCTTATGTAATATGAGGTCAATAGCCTCGCAGTGATCACTGACGTGTAACCAATCTCTGATCTGCTCACCTTTGCCGTATACTGTCGCCTTTTTTCCTTCGAGGATATTGGTAATCGTCAGCGGTATGAGTTTTTCTGGGTAGATGTAGGGCCCGTAGTTGTTGGTGCAATTACTGATCGTGATGGGTAGATTGTGCGTATGAAAGTAAGCTCTGACAAGGTGGTCCGAAGCCGCTTTTGAAGCGCTGTACGGTGAACGTGGGTCATACGGCGTGACTTCTGTAAAAGCGTTTTCTAGTGGTGCAAGCTCGCCGAATACTTCATCAGTGGAGATATGATGGAAACGTGTACCGTGATTTTTTGCACTATCAAGAAGTGTTTGCGTGCCGATGACGTTTGTCATGACAAACTCCCTGGCGCTCAAGACACTACGATCTACATGTGTCTCAGCCGCGAAGTGCACCACAATATCTGCGTCTTTCATGAGAGAATCTACTAATTCTAGATCGCAGATATCCCCCTGGACAAAGCGATACCTTTTATCGTTTTCCCAAGCGATGTTGTTATCTTTATTACCAGAATAGGTAAGCTTATCTAAGCAGACAACTTCGTAATCATCATACTTTGAAAGGATATGGTGGATGAAATTTGAGCCGATAAATCCAGCGCCGCCAGTCACCAGGAGAGAGAGGTGAGAGGTGAGAGGTGAGACTTTTGATTTAGAGTTATTTTTTATCATTATGTTTTATGTATTGGGATTTAGGATTTAGGAGTTAGGAGTTAGGAGTTGGAGAATTCTTATTGAATTATATCAAATACTTTCTTGCGAGTGAAAGCGCTGCGATTGTTTGCCCATCATTGAATTTGCCCTCATCTAGCATTTTATACACTTGGATAATCGTGAAGCTTTCAACTTTTGAATCACCTTCGGACTCCTCAGGGGCACGTTCACATTCCACTAAGTCTTGTGCAAGATAAATCGTAATTTCTTCAGGAGAAGTACTGATGAATGGGTGAATTCTCCCAATTATCTTCCATAAATTTGCTTGAAACCCAATTTCTTCACGTAATTCATCATTGGCCATATGACGAGACTGTGCGCCAGGGGGTACACCACCTCCTGGCAACTCCAAAGTCCATTTCTTTATCGTATACCGGTACTGTTTAATGAAGTAAATCCGCCTACCGTGAGTAGGTACAATAGTGACTGCATTATTACTTCCAATACAAGAATTTAATACATAGTAATCACCCGTCTTTTGATTTGGTAATACAAACTTCTCGTGCACAACATCATAATAGGGATTTGTGTGGACTCTCTTCGATGATAGCGTAGACCATGGCTTTTTCTTGTTGACCATCACATGCATTTTATACTGTTAGCTCTCCTAGTCCCAGGTGCTTCTTGTCTTTGTCAGAAACGATAATCTCCACGTCTAATTCAGGCCATTTGATCCCGATCTGTGGATCGTTGTACATTACACCGCCGTCAGATTCTGGGGCGTAGATATCAGTGCATTTATAAGCAAAAATTGTGTCGTCTTCTAGAGTGAGAAATCCGTGGGCTAGTCCTGGGGCGATATAGAATTGGACCCATTGCCACTGCCCGCTTTCATCTCTGTAAGGAGGCGTTAGCTCAATGCTTTCATATTGCCCGTATGTTGACGAATCTTTGCGGATATCAACTGCTACATCAAACACTCGCCCCGCTAGCACGCTTACAAGCTTCCCTTGGGCATGTGGCGCTCTTTGAAAATGTAGGCCTCTGAGCACGCCTTTTTTTGATTGTGAGACGTTGTCTTGCACAAAATCAATGTTTTGCCCTGTAATTTCCCTATACCGCTCTCTCTCAAAACTTTCTACAAAAAATCCTCGCTCATCGCCAAAGACTTGTGGCTTGATAATCTGCACACCTTCAATTGTCGTATACTGAATGTTCATATATATACCATTCTATCATATTACCTATGGACTTAGTAATTTAAAAGAGTCCCAAGTAGGGACTCTTTTTGTACTAAAACTGAACATGTGCCTTTTTTATAATTCTCCTCGTAACAGCTTATTCAGTCGTTTTTTGAGATCTTCACTTGAAGGTTCGCCAGCTACAACTTGTAGCGATTGCTCATCACTGTTGGGATCCACGTCTTGACTTTCATCTTTGGAATCAACAAGAATTTGAGAGTCTTCACTGGTAAAGTCGATTTGCTCATGCACTTCATGTACTTGCTCCATGTTTTTATATGTAGCCTCAGGAGAAGAGCTCATTTGCTGATGTGTTTGTGTGTCTGGCTGAGTACTGAACTGAGAAACATCTACAACTGGTAGATTGCCAGGTGCAATTGCGGACCCTGATCTACCACCACTAGATTGAATCGTAGGAGATGTAGGATTTTGAGATAAACTTCCACCTGGTACAAAGAAATTTTCTGCTATTTCATCTGACTTTTGTGTAGTACCAGTTTGTTCGCTTTGATTACTTGCGCGAACTTCACCACAATCTTGAGCTCTTTCGATCATTGTGTCATCTAATTCTTGTTTTGCTGCTTCCTGCTCAAATCGTTGATGCGGTAAAGAGAATATTTTTTTTGATTTTGATTTTGATTGGCTATCCTCTTTTGCGGCCATTTCTTTTTCTGCATCTACTATCAAAACATTACTCTCATTTTTTTTGGACCGTGGTAGTGAGGAGAGAGAAAACGTTCCTGTGGTGTTTTGTGATTCTTTTCTTTCCTTTTTCTCATCCCCTTGTGAAGTCTCCAAAGCGCGCAGCCTGTCAGCGGCACTCCCCTTACCCCACTTTTCCGCTAGACGTGAGCGTTGCGTCGTTTGCATCACTTTTGCCTGTTGCATATTGCCTTCTCTTTCCTGTGGTGCATCTACCTGTGCAGACGACTCTTCTTGTTGCTCTTGCACACCTACCACAATGGGCTCAGATTGTGGTTGTGGTACCCATACTTTTTGATCTACTGGTGTATTTTTACTCTCTGCTGCATGCTTTTGCTGTTCAAATGACTGCTTGGCCTCGCTTTGTGCTGCCTTGTGAGAAGTAGGGTTTTTTGGAGGTGTTTTTTCATAGACGCTAATCTGCTCTAGAACCTGCTTATCTTTGTACCACTCCTGAAAATCTTGAGATCGTTCATCATCTAACTGATCTTCTTTTGTTTTGACAAAAAGTACTGAGAAAAGATTGCTCACAATATACGCACTTAGTAATAGTGAGACAAGGCTAATAGCAACGACAAATGACCAACGTATTGTTTCGTATGTATTGCCTATGACGTCAAAGAAGACTGGAAATGTTGTTCCGTAATGTTTGCGTAAATCAAGTAGAATTTCATTTAGCGCTGTACGATTTTCTCGGGCAAGGTTCTGGGCTTCATCTTGACCATATGTACTGACAGAAAAGGTATTTCCACCATGACTACTACTTGCGAGGTTTTCGTATGATGCCTGTAATTGCTTGTTGCGTACTTTTCGCTCACGCAGTGAAGACTCCGCAATCAGCAAGGCATTGAACGTGATATCGCGCGCATAGAGCCCATCGGGCTGTTTCGAAAATATAACGATCACATCACTTTTCACACCTTGTGCAGGGAAAAGACTAAAAGCCATTACAGTGAACGCTGTAGCCACCATAAACACAAGTATCAAACGTAGTGTTTTTTGCAAAAATGAGAGCTCTGCGTGCATAAATGACTGGTCAGAGATAACCAGATATAGTAGCAAATATCAGTGCGTTGGTCAAATAGTCGACGAATTGAGCATTTTTAGGGCTTGCAAGATATACAAGGCATCTCTATCCCACATCATCTCACCATTTTCAAGCATTATTTCATATGCCCTGAGGGAAACCCAACGCAGTTGTTCTATTTCATCATGATCAGGATTTTCGGGTGGATCTTCTAATAAATATGGATCGTGAGCGATAAAATATGACGTTTCAATGCTGATTGTCTTGTCAACGATGTCAAAATGAGGTAATTTCTCCCAATTCTCAGCAGCCATTCCAACCTCTTCTGCTAACTCTTCCTTGGCGATTGTTAGATTATCTAACCCATCTTTATCCATCCATCCACTAACCGCTTTCCATCGCGCACCCTTTTCATGTGCTCGAAATTCTTTGATCAAGAGAATCTCCCCATCCTTTGCAGGTATAACACAGACACCAGGCCGCAAAACCATCCTCTCATAAGTATGATCACCCATCATTTCCTCTGTGACAGTGATGTAATTTCCTTTATAGACAGTCTTTTTTTCTTTATCCATATGCTTGGTTTTAATCATAGAATACCTTGGGTTTACCCTGTCCTTACAAGGCATTGATCACAGTGTTCCTGCAGTGAGCCTTAAACAGCCCCACACACTTCATCTTTTGTTAGTTCATCAGTGCAGTGGCATTTTTAATTCGCTTTAGTGATTCTTTTTTTCCGATTACCCAAGCGCAGTCCATTGGACTAGGGGAACGCTTCGCACCAGTAAGAGCGGCGCGCAGTGGCCAGAGAAAACTACCGCGGTTTTCTCCGGCCGCATCCATCAATTGGGCTGCGATATTTTCGCGCGTCCAATCAATCTCATCAATGTGACTGAGTACATCTAAGGCATTTGTAAGTGATTGCACTGTTTGCTTATCAGAATTTTCTTTCCAGCGTAGTAAATCTTTCTCTAGATTAATAGTTTCAAAGAAAAAGGGATTCTCTTTTCCGAAATCAATCAATCTTTCGAGACGCTCTTTCTCAACAGTGAGAACACGCTCTAAGAAACTACGATCATCACTCTTGGTTTTTGCATTTGGATATTTCTGCAGTATCCACTCAAGTTCTGGAATATTCTGAAAGTAGGCACATAAATCTTTATAGAGATCTTTTGTGTCAGACTCTCTGATGTAGTGAGAATTTATCGCGCCCAGTTTTTTAATATCCACTACTGCTCCAGACTTGTGAACCTTGGCAAGTTCAAAAACCCCTACTAGCTCTGAGAGGGTATATTTTTCTCGTGTCTCACCACCTCCTGGATTCCAGCCTAGAAAGGCTACGAAGTTTATCAATGCTTCTTTCAAATAGCCCTTGTTCAGAAAGTCTTCCACAGAGACATCTCCTTGCCTTTTAGAAAGCTTACTTTTGTTTTCATTGAGTAGGAGTGGTAGGTGTGCAAACTGTGGTAAATCCCATCCAAACATATTGTAGAGGATGATGTGCTTGGGTGTACTTGGTAACCATTCCTCACCACGGATCACGTGAGAAATCTTCATCAGATAATCATCGACCACAACCGCCAGATGGTAGGTTGGGAAGCCGTCGGATTTCATGATGACTTGATCATCTACAGTGCTGGAACTGAATTCCACTCGGCCACGGACGATATCATCTACGATGATCTTCTCACTGCGAGGCACCTTCATACGCACAACAACCTTCTCTCCTTTTTCAATACGCTGCACTATCTCCTCTTTTGAAAGACTGCAGCATGTCCGGTCGTACATCGGCGGTTGCTTGGCTTGCTGTTGACGCTTTCGCATTTCATCTAAGCGCTCAGGTGTACAGAAACAGTGATAGGCATTCCCCTTTTCTAGTAGAATGTCTACGTATTTTTTATAGATATCTAGTCGCTTTGATTGTGTGTAGGGACCGCAATTACCCTTTTCTTCTATTTTTTCCGTTTCAGAATTTATAAATGGTCCTTCATCATACTCAATACCTACATCACGTAATCTCAGTAATAAATCTTTCACAGCACCTTCCACCTCACGACTTTGATCCGTATCTTCGATACGCAAAACAAGCTTGCCGCCGTTTTTCTTGGCAAAAAGGTAGTCATATAACACTGTGCGTAATGTGCCTATATGGATTGATCCCGTTGGTGATGGGGCCATACGTACACGAATGTCGTTATTCATATTCGGTCTAGTAAGAAAATTTATTATCGCTGTTCGTAGGAAACGTAGGTTTTACCGTTATCAACACCGCAGTAAAATTCAGTATTGTGATCGATAGAAACTTTTTCTGCTATACCTCTTGCAGCAAGGACGATCTTTTTGAGTTCATCAACTTCAAGATCATTGAGGTAGTCGATCACTTTTTCAATCTTTTTCTCACTTGGGTTATAGAAAATGTTCTTCTTAATGCTTGCAAAGTAAATTCCTCTCATATTATTTCTGCGTTAAAGCTTTATAAGGGAAGATTAAAACGGAGCTTATGATTCGCTCTAACCTTCTTGGTTGTGTAATTAGTCGAAAGAGCCATTCTAAGCCGAGCTGGCGCATCCATTGTGGAGCTCGTGACCGCTTGCCAGTGATAAAGTCAAAGGCACCACCTACGCCGATGTAGACACACGGCTTTTCTAGTCTAGCATTTTTGAGCTGATCTAAAAAGTACTCTTGCCAGGGCGCTCCAAAGTTGCACAATACGTACTTTGCTCCAGATTTTTCAATTGCTCTAGCGACATCGCGGACTTGAGACTTTGTGAAAGTCTTATCCAAAGGATCATTTGTAGCAAAATCTACGTCTTGCCCACTACAGAGTACATGTGGGTATCTTTGTCCTATCGACAGCGCCGTTTGTTTCCAGGTACTTAATCCTTTACGAGATGATAGTAAAAAAACGTGATTATTCACTGGATCATCCTCAGAGATTTTTTCCAATAACTGGAGCATTAAATCAATCCCTGTAAGTCTTTGGATATTTTTAGATGCACTCTTTGGATTTTTTATACGCAATACCCATTCTAATCCAACACCATCCACAGTGTGTACTGTCTGATTATTTAGTACATTTCTGTAGAGATCATTTTCACTTGATGTTAAGAGAATTTCTGGATTTAGTGTCGTAATTGTACATGGTACACCTGCATTCAAGGAGTCCACAATTTTTGCATGAACTTGCTCCGTGGACAGGGTACTGATCTGAACATCTAGGACCTGCATAAGATCTATTTAAAAATAATGGAGATCAAAGAGATGTGATGATGTCGTAATACCTGAAAAAAAGATCGAGATGAACGCACACGGCGCGATGCGATAAATTCCCTTTTCCTTCTCGTACTGCCAAAGTTTTTTACCACCTCATACCATGATCGCAGTACGATCGTAAAGATGTTTTCCTTGTTCTTTGTTTGCGTATTGTTTTGTTTTTTTTCTTGTGAGCTCTTTAGTCTCGCAGCTGGTCCAGAATTCACACAGATACTGATCAACGTTAAAACATATCTATATATAATGAGCAAGAAAAGGATCGGGAGATAATATAGTGGAGCATTCTTTAGCATGTTATAGAAGTGATTTCTGTGGATATGAAAGGCTTTGAAGCTACTAGCGTTACCGCCTGTTGCGCTGTGGACATGGTAGACTTTTGCGTTTGACACATACTGTACATCAAAGCCTGCACTATGCAAGCGCCAGGCTAAATCCACATCTTCATAGTAAGCGAAATAATCTTTGTCGAAATACCCAGCATGTGGAAGCATCGTTTTTTCTAGGGCTTCTCGCGTGTAAAGTGCAGCGCTTCCACTGGGTCCAAACACATTTTGAACCTGCGCGTCATCGAACTGGCCTGTATCTATTTGACCGATACCTCTATTTTTTGCACTCATTTCACAACTTGTCACAACGCCTGTCGTGTCAATTTCTGATTGATTATAATAATTAAGGACTTTGGGTTGTAGCGCACCTACGCGAATAGAACCTTTTTTTGCACTATCTAGCTTTGCGGTACATACTCGCATGTTTTTGATGTAATCCTTGTCGCACTTTGAATCATTGTTGAGGGCGATGACGTTTTTGATATTTTTGTTTGTGAGGGCAGCTCTGAAGCCTGCGTTGGTTGGATGTGCAAATCCTGTATTATGATCAAAGGCGATCCAGGAGACTTCTTTATAGTAATCCTTTATCATTTCGAGTGATCCATCCGTAGAGCCATTATCTACAACGATGATGGTAAAGTTCTGATCCGTCTGGGACTGGAGACTTTGCACACACTTTTGTAAAAGATCTTTCAAGTTCCAATTGACAATTACAATAACAGTATCAACTTCTGGCGCACAACCTCTGAGCGGTATGATATCCTCATCAATACTGCCGTCAATTGCTTGTCGTAAAAAGTCGTAATACTCAGCATTCCCCTTTGTGTGAGTGGTATGGTTGTCTAGCACATCTTTGCGCGCAGCATTGCCTATGCGCTCGCATAAGTCACTGTCTTGCACGCATCGCTTTATCTTTTCGTACCACTGATTACTATCTTTTGCGACAAATCCCGTTTCTCCATCTCTTATCTCTGTCGCAAATACTTCTGTGTCGCTGGCGATGATGGGTACAGACATGATACCTGCTTCATAGTATTTAATCGCACTTTTACTTTCGCAAAAATTATCACCTACCTCCAGTGGAGCGATATTGATATCACACCTCGCAATATTTGTGAAGTGCTCTTCCCTTGAAACGTATGGCGAATAGATAATCCGCGAAGAAAATTGATCAAAGCGCTTATCAAGCGTTAACGGGCCAGCGATAAATAATCGCACATGTCCGAACTCCTCGAGTATTTTAAGTAGTCCGTTTGAGACTACAGCAAAATCAAAATCATGTGAAGCTGTTCCACTAAAATAGCCAATCATAAAAGCTTCATCTGCCTCTTCGTTTTTTTCTTGGCTTTCTTCTTGCTCTTGAACTTTATCTGCCATCTCAATAAACTCTTGTGAGAGTTTATTTGGAACAACAAATACATGTTTTCCGATCGATCGGAGATGTCTGGCGAGCGGCTCGGTGGTCGTCGTTGCGTGTGTCACAGATGGATGATTGATCACACAATGACTTTGCCCTCCCTTGTATTGAGCCTTCTCAAGCGCATTCATCATCTTGTAGGCATTTGTTTTTTGGACTTTCTGTTCATCAAATGTGAGATCATCTGTTTCAAAGAGCACTGTCTTACCTTTTTGTTGAGCTTTATCGAGAAATTTATAGATTCTTGATGAGCAGCTGACGCGGTGTAAGACAAAAACATCAAAACGATTGATGTAGGCAAGTAAAAATGGATTATCTTGCGTTGTCGTAGATGCAATAAAGCCGTGTGTTTCAAGCTCCTCCACTAAATGTGCTCCCCTATAGAGTGCGCTATCACCTATACCTCCAGTAATGTAGAGAATCTGCCCTTCACCAACTCTATGAAATGAGCTGCGCACAAGACCCCAAGCTCTTGGAGTGGCACGTAAAAAACCATCTCTTTGGATAAGGCTCCATAACTTTCCAATTTTTAGCAGCAATCTTTTCATGCGTTGATCGAATATTTTTTTGGCGGTCAATAAGACATACAACTACACTCTAGGAGATTACAGCTTCTCAACAACGAGCTGCCCACCTTCTAAGCGCACAATGGCATCTCGTGTTAGCTCAAATGATGTCTCGTATGTTTGGCCTTCAGAGTCTATAATCTTTACAATCGTTGGCAAGACTTGTACGCCTGATTGTTTTTGAATTTTGAGTGCATATCCATCCTCTGTGATTTTTGGAGGTAATGTATACTGGAGCATTGTAGGTAGCGTATCACCTATAAAGATATCAAATTTGTAGCCATAATACTGTTTATTGCCATAGACATTCTCAACTGCATCAGGTACACCAAACCATTCTCGTACTTTCCAGACTGACCCTTGTGGTACATAGAGCCTTGTGTAGGCGTGATAATCACTTGTTCTATAATTTGCCTCCTGCGCTGTGTGCGCGTAGCTCATTTTCATGGTGGCTAATGGTAGATCTGTTTTATAGCTACCAGCAAGGACTTGTGAGCCAATTGCTTGGTCACGATAGCGGACCATGCGTCCTGCTGCGACATCATTGACTTGCGCATTTGAACCTGTAAAATCTACCGTGTACTCCAATGATCGCTGAATATAGTAATCCGATTTTAGCGCGCCAAGATTGGCATCTACCACAGCAACATAGTCGCCATCCCATAACGTATCAACAATTGTAGACCAGTTGTTACTCTGCGCTATTTCTTGCAAAGCAGCGTCATCAAACCACATCTGGATATCCCTGTCGTCGAGATTCACTACGCCAATTCCAATCAACGATGTTATGCTGGCCTTTGCCAGGTCAAGGCGCTCTTTCAGTGGCATCTGAGAAGTTCCAAAGAGTTTCTTGGAAATCTCAGTAGTTAGTATTGGCAAAATGTCCTTGCGATTCTCCCTATCTGCATGTGAGACTTTTTTTATTTTTTCACCTGTTTCTGGGTCAGTATTACATTCTTCCTCAATGCCTGTTTCTTCTTCTCTCTTTTTGCATTTGTCTCGCATTTCAGCTAAGAGATAGGGTCTTTCGACGACATCTTGTAATTGAATCAGGACATCCTCAGGTGTGAATTGTCCTTGTTTCTCATAGCCAGGCACTACAATGGGACCAGTGACTTCTAGTAGGTCTTCTAGAATGTTTGCGTTAAAGGCCATGACACCATCAAAATCTTTTGGATTTGGTCCAAGATTATGGAGATGTTGTGCAAGCTTGGCATTGGTTGGGAAGTCAAATGCCCAATTGCTATCACGAAATTCAAGCTTTGGTATATCGAGCCACTGCGCGATTGGTTCAGGCGCTAGCGTATCTGAGACAAGGTCACGATCTAAGTGATTTGCGTCAGCGATTTCCCAAGAGAGAATCTGTGCGTCTTTAATTTCTACAATGGCGTATTGTCCTAGAAATCCCCCTCCTGGCCGCAGTTCCATGTTATTTTGCATGAGTACAAGGTATCGACGCACCACACCATCCGTGACAAATATTTTTTGGAGTATATCGACAAAGACAGGTAGTTCACCCTGTACGAGTGCATCTTGCGTGATCAGCTCTGGTCGATCTTTTACTAGTTGAAGCGCTGTCTCTACTACGGAACCTGGATTTTCCTGCGCAAACTTGAAGGCCCAAAATCCAGCAGCAGCTAGCCCGACTAAAAAAATGATGATGATGATAAGAAATTTCTTCATAAGCTCATCATACCATAGTGGACTTCATTTCATAAGAGCTCCATTCTCTCGGTATTGAGAGATTTAAGTATTTCATCAACGTATGAGAATGCACATCTTGTATAGTTCTTGTTTTAATCGTTTTTTTGCCTTTTCCATCCAAAGATGGTATTATTTTCCATTTGTGCTAGGATAAAGCTCTATGAAAAAAACCTTCTCTTTGTGGCGTTTTTGTTGGAAAATGCTCTTTTGGACCACTTTCACTTTCATTGTGATCTTTGCTTTGAGCTTTTTTTGGGTTTTGCATTTTTATAAATCTCAAGCACAGACAGTCCGCGACTGTGGCGTGGTATTTGGAGCTGCTGTATGGCGTGATGATATCCCTTCACATGCCCTCCTTGATCGTACTTTAGAAGCTGCTGATCTCTATAAATCAGGTCGTATAGAGTGTATCGTCCTTTCTGGGGGTGCAAGCACCTATGGATCACACGAGGTAGATGTCATGCAAAAAGTTCTCCTAGAAAATGATATTTCAGCTAATGCACTGATCTTTGATAAGGAAGGCACGAATACTCGTAACACCCTAAAAAACCTTGACCCCAAAAAGTCGTACGTACTTATTTCCAATGATTTTCATCTAGCTCGTATCAATCTGCTCGCCAAAAAGCAAGACCTGACGCATTTTGATGTTCAGGCTTCAACGTATCGTAATGGACGCTACCCGAAGGAGCCGTACTTTTTCTTTCGTGAGGTGGTCGCAAATATTTATTACTTTCTGGAGCTGGATACGGTAAATGCTCCCAAAGCATTTCCTGTCTCAGTGAGAAATGAGAACTCGTTTATTATCTCAGCTAAAGGCTTATTTTAATTTTTCTTTGAGTGCATTCATTGCTTTTGCAGGATTTGCTTTGCCCTTCGTCTGTTTCATTACTTGTCCCATGAGAAATTTCAAGGCATTATCTTTTCCTGCTTTGTAGTCTTGTACAGACGAGGGATTTTCTTCCAAGACTTGCAGAAGCACTTCTTCAAGCGCGTTTTCATCGTTGTCTTGCAAGAGATTTTTCTCAGTAGCGATCATACTAGGGTCGCCAGCAGACTCAAACATTTCTCCGAGAATGATCTGGGCTGCGCTGGAGTTTACTATACCATCGCCAATCATCCCTATCAGCTCTGCATAATTTTCTGGCGTGATCTTGATCTGAGCAATGCTTATACGTGCGTCACCTAAAAGCTTCTGCACCTCACTAACGAGATAGTTAGCACTTAGCTGGACGAGTTTTTTCTCATCTGATGTAGTTTCTCCCGCCACGATTTTTTCTCTTAATTCACTGACAACTTGCTCGAAGTAGTTTGCAAAGTCTTTATCAGCTGTTATGACGCCGAGGTTTTCTTTGCGTACTCCGTATTGCTGCTCAAAACGTTTGTATTTCTGTGCTGGTAATTCAGGAAGTGTGCGACGCAGGTCCTCGATGTAGTCCTCACTGAAGGTCATCGGAGGGATATCTGGCTCTGGAAAGTATCTGTAGTCGTTGGCGTTTTCTTTGGAACGTTGCGGCGAGGTCTTCCCAGCTGTGTCGTCCCAACCACGGGTTTCCTGGTCGATCGTGCCGCCTTCCTCCAAGATTTCGGTTTGTCGCGCAATTTCGTAGCGCACCGTGCGCTCGACACTCTTGAATGAACCGATGTTTTTTACCTCAACTTTTATCCCTGACAGAGGGTCTTCTCCTTCTTTATAGAGGGAAAGATTTACCTCGCAGCGCATCTGGCCTTTTTCGATGTCGGCCGCAGAGATACCTAAGTAGCGAAACACCTGCTGCAGGTTTTGACAGAACAGTCGCGCTTCTTCTGCGCTAGTAATATCTGGCTCACTAACGAGCTCCATCAGTGGCACACCTGCGCGATTGAGGTCTACGTAGGTTGAGTTTCCCCTGTGGGTATTTTTTCCTGTGTCTTCTTCCATATGAATACGTGTGATACCAATTTTTTTTGTAGTACCATCTTCGAGTGTGATGTTGAGTGAACCTCCTGTACCACAAAGAGGCTGATCGTACTGTGAGATCTGATATCCTTTGGGTAAATCTGGATAGAAGTAGTGCTTTCGATCAAATTTACTCTTCCTGGCAATCTCACAACCCAAAGCAAGACCTGCCATTTGTACGTAAGCGATCGCTTGCTTGTTTGGCACGACAAGAGCGCCTGGTTGGGCTGTTACTACCTCATCGATTGAGATGTTTGGCGTGTCTTCTTCTCCTAAGCCATTGGGTGCACTACTAAACATCTTTGACTTTGTAGAAAGCTCGACGTGAATTTCCATCCCGATTGTTGCTTTGTAATCTGACATAGTTCTTTCTTAGCGTGTGATTTCTGTAGTTGTTTTATTATAGCAGATGAGACGGCTAGGTTTGAAGTGCTAGGAATTAGGTTATAGAAGTTTGAGATTGGATTTTAGAATCTAAAGAAAAAAAATATTATGCCATCTCCAACTAATCGGTCTACAAGGGGCAGATCCCCAGTTATTATGACCTTTGGGTGCACACTGAGCCTGCCTGTCGGCAGACAGGGATGACAAGCTAAGAGCTTTCTGTATGATCGTTAGTCGTAGATGGTATTACTTTTTCAACTATCCTCCTTTATGTCTGGTCTACAATCTAAAATCTAATCTCTAAAATCTATCTTCCAGTACTCCCGAAGCCTGCGTCTCCTCTATCTGCGTCATCAAGCTCATTGACCTCCTCGATTTCTGGTGCCTCGTATTTCTGGATGAGTAGCTGGGCAATTTTTTCCCCTCTTTTTAAGGTAAACTGTACGTCGCCGATATTGGCAATACCCACAAGAATTTCACCTCTATAGCCGCTGTCGATCACACCCCCCATTACTTTGAGTCCCATCTTGTGGGCGAGACCACTTTTGTCCCAGATCAGCCCTACATAACCAGAAGGAATTTCGAGAGCGATTTTTGTGCTTACTTGCACTCTATCTCCAGGGCGTATATCATAACTCATTCCTGCGTAGATGTCATACCCTGCGTCAGTTTCATGAGCGCGAGACGGCAGCTTTACATCTTCCTCTAGCCGTTTTACTTTTAATTTCATATTTTTTTAATCCTCAGCATACTCTATTATATAGCAATTTTTTTTAACAATCCACTTGTAACGTCCTGTATTTTTTGATTGGCATTAACAACCTCCCAATTTTCAATCTTTGCAGACATCAATAAGAAATTTCTACAAATTTTTATTCGTTCCTCATTTTCTTCATTGCGGTGACCCTTTTCAATCGCACTACCAAACTGATCGCCATCTAATAGTATTTCGATATCTGGCTTTAAGAGATCCTTATTTATTTCTTTTAGGTACGTATATGATCCACCCCAGGTCATACCCCAGACAATGCCCGTCCCAACGTAATCTTCTGCAATAACCCAATAACCATCTTTCAAATCAATCTCAAGAGCTTCTTGATATCTTAATCTATTCTTTGCAAATTTTTCTTGTAACTCATGTGTAGTTTGAGGATTGCTTTTTCGAAAATCATCATCGCGTAGGTACTTGTTTAGAAATGGACCTTCAGGTTCTAGGTCATAGACAGGGTACTTAAGATATTTCACAGCTACACCCCTTTTTTTTAATTCTGCTACAATCAAATCAATCTGAGTAGATTTCCCAATTCCGTTGATTCCATAGAGCGCGATAAATTTTCCTTTTTTCATACAACGGCCTTAATAATTTTTTCTATATCTACAAGAAGTTCTTGCTCACTGCGGGTATTGTCGATCACGTAGTCAGCGGAATCTCTTAATTTTTCGATTCGTATCTGGGTGTCGTCTTTTTGATCCTGCGCAAATTCCTCTAGGCTTTTGTCAGCGTCTCCAGGATTTTGATTTCTTACTACAGCTCTTTGATGACGTGTTTCTATGGGGACATCTACAAAAAACAAGATAAATTTTCCAATCCCTAGAAGATCTTCGATGTCTGCTGGACGCCTGATTGCCTCTATAACAAAGAGTTGGCTATTAGAATTTTCTATCTTACGCTTGACTACCTCCCCCAAAACATCTTGCCCAAAGGCTTCTCTTAGAGTCACTGATATGTGATCAATGTTTTTGCGGCTTTGCTCAATGTGAAGCTCATTAAGGATGTTGCGAAACACATCTGAATATCTGATATATTGCGCCTTGTGATGATTTGCAAGATACTGGGCAATCGTTCCCTTGCCCGATCCTGAGTGACCTGTTATTCCTATGATTATTTTTTTTTGCATATACTATTTTTTAAAGTCTTCTTCTGTTAATCCAGATTGACGTAATATTGAGCGAAATGTTCCGTGTGGTATTTGTCTTTTCTTCGCTGGCAGGATAACGGTTCGCTTAGGTTTTTTAACACTTCTGTATTTTTGATGACTACCCCTTTGTGAGATGATACCAGTTCCAATTAGTCAAACCTCACCAAGTACACACTCTCACGGCTACGACTTTCATCAAAAATCCTTATGTATCTGGATACACTGCGAATTTTTGTTAAAAATCTCGCTCGTGAGAGAGCGCACTTACAAGGTGTGACTAACTGGAAATGGCATAAAAAGAAAACCTTCTCGTAGAAGGATTCTGGCGATTGCTGCAGATGAGTAGAGATTAGGCATATGAAATTGCAGAACTAACGATCTCTGGGCACTCTACTTTATTAAAGCTCAGACTATTCGTATCCATACCCTCAAAATACAGCTCCAAGGCCTCTGTAAGGTTAATCAATGCTTGTTTTTTGGTTTCACCAAAACTAGACACATCCACATTTAGTGATTGTGCTACATATAACTTTCCCTCCTTATAAACGATGCTTTTTAGATTGATCTTTTTCATAGCTTTAGACTACTATATATTTACTCCTTGGTCAAAGCGCTAGCGCTTTTTTTCATAGAGCACGAAATGGTGTTGTGGATCGTACAGTACAATACTTTCGCGCGAAACTTCCTGAAAGTCATTTTTGTCCCACCTCGGAAAAAACGTGTCTGCGTCTATACACTGAGCATCGATCATCGTGAGCTCTAGCGCTGTAGCGTAAGGCAAGAAATCCCTGTAGACCTGGGCACCACCAAAGACATAGCACTTATCTGATCCTTCGGATTCTTTTGCTGCGCGAATGGCTTTTTGTACAGATGATACATAGATCAAATCGGGATGGTCACTTTGCACTTCTTTGGATGTGAGAACGATGTTGGTCCGTCCGGGGAGCGGACGAATATTTGCTGGGATAGACTCGTAGGTTTTACGGCCCATAATCACAGGATGTCCCATCGATATCTCTTTAGCACGGGCAAGGTCTCCTGGCATACGCCAAATCAGATCACCATTTATGCCGATTTCGTTTTTTTGTCCAATAGCTGCAATGAGGGTGATTTTCATACAGTGTTGAAGTTTATATGGCTATCGGGGCTTTGATTGGAGGGTGTGGATCATAACCTTCAAGCGTGAAATCCTCAAAGACAAAGTCATCAATGTTTTTCACTTTTGGATTAAGTATCATTTGTGGTAGAGCCTTCGGTTCCCTGCTGAGCTGTTCATTTACTTGGTCGATATGATTGTTGTAGATGTGGACATCGCCAAAAGTGTGCACAAACTCTCCTACCTTTAGATCACATACCTGCGCTATCATCATGGTCAGCAGTGCGTAACTCGCAATATTAAACGGGACGCCCAAAAAGACGTCTGCGCTACGCTGGTAGAGTTGACATGACAATTTGCCGTCACTGACGTAGAATTGGTACATGGTGTGGCACGGAGGCAGACCTGCTTTTGTCATCTTATCGATGTCTGCAGCATTCCAGGCGTTGACGATGATTCTGCGTGATGTAGGATTTGTTTTAATTTGATCGATTGCATTTGCGAGCTGATCAATGACGCGACCGTCGGGCGCGAGCCAGGCGCGCCACTGCTTGCCGTATACAGGTCCTAAATCACCCCATTTTTCGCAAAATGTTGAGTCGGTTTTGATTTTTTCTAGAAATGCATCACGGTGCTTATAGATAGCCTCTTTATATTGATGACTACCAACTTCAAGTCCTTTTAAATCAGAAGTATTTTGCTCGACGTAGTTACGAAGTGGCCATTCATCCCATATATGCACATCATTGTCTGCCAAGTATTTAAGACTTGTATTTCCTGAAACGAGCCAGATTAATTCGTGGATGATACTTCGAAGATATACTTTTTTGGTCGTAAGTAGCGGAAATCCTTGACTTAGATCAAAGCGCATTTGTCTACCAAAGAGACTTCTCGTACCCGTTCCAGTGCGATCATCCTTTCCAGATCCATTATCTCTGATGTCTACGAGTAGATCGTGATACTGTTTCATGTGAGTCTATCATTAGATGTGTTATCAACCACTAAGGAAAATACTTTGAGACTAGAACGTATTCTGATGCATCTTTGATGCTTGCACGCCTTTGTCGCCATAGTACTTGCTTTTTAGACCTTTGGAACCGTAAGGGCGATCACAAGGACTCGACATTTTTTCAAAGGCCATTTGTCCGATGGGCATTTTGTAGTAGAGTTTTATCGGTAATCTACCAGCGTTATAGAGCTCTAGCGTCATCTTGAGTTTATTTCCTGGGTCTAGATACCCGGCTGTTGTATGGATGATGAGACCGAGCCTGCCCAGTGAGCTCTTCCCCTCGAGTCTACCGACGTGTTCGCTGTCTACACCTGTTTCTTCTATTATGAGTCCGAGTGCAAATTCTCCTGGATGCAGCACAAAAGACTGGCTTTTTGTAATTGAGACTTTTTTCATCAAATTTGCGACAGGCTTCCTCGTATCTACGACAAAGTTTGCATTGGTATCAAAAACCATAAACTCCTTGTCGAGATGGATGTCGACACTTGCAGGTTGTACCTTCTCTTTCTTGAAAGGCTTGATAAAAATTTTCTTTTGCTTGACTGCTTCTATTATGTCTTTATCTGAGAGAATCATGCTGTTTTTTTAGAAATAAGACAAAAGTATCGAGATCTTTATAGTGGTATTATAACAACCTACACTCTAAAATACAAAAAGGTGATGAAATCACCTTTTTAACTACATTTTTTGCATTTTGGTCCCTGCATAGCATTATCAATTCTTTGACTGATTTCTTCGACCGTGCCATTGCCGTCGATTTCTACTACTCGCCCTTCTTTTTTCCAGGCTTGAATCATTGGCTCGGTTAATTCGTGAAAAAGCTGTATACGATTTTTTATACCTTCAATCGTGTCGTCTTTGCGGCCTTCTGTACGTGTCCTTTTTTTCAATCGATCAAAAGCTTCTTCTTGCGAGATCTTTATAGAGATAACCTGAAACTCTCGATCCTTCTTCTTGAGCAATTGTTCCAGTGCTAAGCGTTGTGGTTCGGAGCGTGGGATGCCATCGTAGAGAATAGGCCTTACTGGATTCATGCCAGCAAGTAACCCTTCGACGATTTCCATGACTGTCTGATCGTCTACGTATTCTCCTTTGTCAATTGTAGCAACAACGCGCTTGGCTAGATCGCTATCGTTGTCCCGTAAACTACGAAAAAAACTGCCTGTTTCGAGGATTTGAAAACCTTTCTTCCTGAGAATTTTTGCCTGCGTTCCTTTTCCTGAACCTTGTATACCTACAAGTATAACGTCTTTCATGAGTCATTTTTTATAAAACACAAAACTAAGTATAGCACGGTATAAACAAAAAATCACCCCTACGGAGTGATTCTTTGCTATATTACCACACCTAATTAAATGCTATCAACGGGGCAGATCCCCAGGCAAGCTGAGGATGACAGACCGAAAGCTTTATGTGGATTTGTTAGTTGGAGATGCTGTAAGTATCCTCGACAAAGAATTAGAACTTCACCTTTAACCCTGGCCCCATAGTAGAGCACATTGATACGCCTGTTATGAGTGCGCCTTTGTGTGCGTCGGTTTTCTGCGCGGAAACAGTACTCATAAATGCTTTGTAGTTTTCTTCAAGTTTGTCTGCATCAAATGATACTTTACCGATGACTTGGTGGATGTTTCCACTGTTGTCGTTTTTGAAGTTTTCCTTTCCCTTTTTCAGTTCGCCGATCACGCCCGCGACATCTGGCGTGACGGTATCAGTTTTTGGGCTTGGCATTAGTCCTCGCGGCCCGAGGACTTTGGCAGCACTGGCGAGTTTTGGCATCATTTCTGGCGTTGCAACGATGACGTCAGCTTCTGGTAAATTTCCTGCTTTGATCTCATCGATGAGTTCTGATCCTCCGACGATATCTGCTCCCGCACTTTTTGCTTCATCCGCTTTTGATTCTGTGATGACAGCTATACGAGCAGTCTTTCCTGAGCCATGTGGTAAACTCACACTCGCGCGAATGGCCTGCTCACCGCGCTTTGGATCGATTCCTAAGCGGACATGTACCTCAACTGCTTCGTCAAACTTTGCACTAGCATGCTCCTTGACAAAAGCGATAGCCTCGGCAACATCATATTTCTTGCTTATTTCTCGCGCCTCAGTTGCCTTGGTGTAGTTTTTTCCTTTTTTCATATGATTTGTTTAGTGGTTATAGCGGATCGATGATCCTCCCACGATTTATTAGTAACTGGTCTTGAGATTAGTAACTGGGAATTTGTAACTAGGAACTAGCCTGGAGCGGAGGACATGTCTATTTTTGATTGCAATCCGAGGCGCTGATGGGAGAAAGTCGTGAGACGTACGCACTTGTACGTCGATCGAATTTCTCCTGTCAGCAACGAAGGAGTGTGCCAAAAATGGTTATTTCACCGTAATTCCCATTGAGCGTGCTGTTCCTGCAACGATCTTTGCTGCTGCGTCTGTGTCTGCGGCGTTTAGATCTGCCATTTTCACTTCTGCAATCTCGCGGATTTGTGCTTCGGTTACTTCTCCCACCTTACTCATCAGTGGATTCCCCGATCCCTTTTTGATTCCTGCTGCTTTTTTGAGAAGCTCTGCTGCTGGTGGAGTCTTCATCACAAAGCTAAATGATCGGTCTTCGAATACAGAGATTTCTACAGGGACGACATCACCCATCTTATCAGATGTGGCAGCGTTAAATTGTGTACAGAAGTCTTGGATATTGATGCCGTGCTGACCAAGGGCTGGTCCTACAGGAGGTGCCGGATTTGCCTTTCCTGCATGGATTTGCAGTTTGATGACGGTGGTTACTTTTTTGTCTGCCATATTTAGGAGTTAGTAGTTAGTAGTTAGTAGTTAGTAGTTAGGAGTTAGGAGTTAGGAGTTAGGATGATGCGCAGATAACCAAATTGTTTCTATGCTCGTTACTAGTTTCCTGGTTCCTATTTACTCAACTGGATTTTTATTGTGCTTTTTTTATTTGGATGAAATCTAGCTCTACTGGTGTTTCGCGACCAAACACGAGAACGAGGACTTTTACCTTTCCTCTGGCCTCATCGATATCACGCACCTCACCATCGAAATCTTTGAACGGCCCGTCTGTTATAGTCACTTGCTCGCCCTTCTCGACATCGATGCGGTACTTTGGTTCTTCTTGACCCATGCGCTTTTTCAAACTAGCGATCTCTACTGGATCAACTGGTGTCGGTGTCGTTCCGAGGCCGATAAATCCAGTTACGTTTGGCGTGTTTCTGACGACATACCATGAGGCATCTGTGACAACCATTTCAACAAGCACATATCCTGGGTAGATTTTTTCTTCCACTGTAACTCTTTTTCCTGCTTTTATCTTGATCTTTTTCTCCGTTGGGATGATGATATCAAAGATGAAATCATGCATATCCATCGAATCAATTCGCTGGCGCAAGTTACGTGAAACATTGTCTTCGTACCCGGAGTACGTATGGAGCACATACCACGCTTTACCATGATGTTGTGTTTGTTTTGCCATCGATTTTGATTTAGGTTAGTAAGTCGCGATTACGATCATTAATTAAGACGTTATTCTTGCACATTCTGGGGAACTACTTCTGCATCAACTGGTGTTTCCTCAGGCGCTACTGCTGGTGCTGCGACATCTTCGACAGTTTCCTCACCTTCTTCTAGTAACACTTCAACTCCCTCTGTACCTTCTTGTACTTCTCCAGAAACTTCGCCATCAACTGGTACCACTGCCCCACTATCGAGATCTATGGTATTGTTGAGAACGCCTTCAGGTAAAGCAGGAGACTCAGGTGTACCTAAGAGATAATCCTTTACGCCGATACCAAATGCATAATCGAGCGCACCCAAAAATGCAGCGACACCTAGTGAGATAATTACTACAAGAATTGTGTACTGCAATGTCTGTGAGCGTGATGGCCAAGTGACGCGTATGAGCTCTGCATAGGCTTCACGCAAAAATTGAATTGCTTTGTTCATAGTAATGAAAAATTTATTTTGAAAATCTCTAAATTGAGGTTTTTTAAAAAGCCTTGGGAGGCTTTTTTCAAACGTTCTGTTCTATAAAGAGTCTACTATAGAGACTCTGACATGTCAATGGCAGCGTTAGTAATCGAGAAATAGGAATTTGTAACTCGCTTACTCATTGAAGAAGATACTGCAATGTTGGACTTCAATGAGTTTGCATCCCTAGATGACAACCAGACTAAAGTGGCCTTAGCTTAGCTCAAAGATTTCTAGTGGCATGAAGACTCTTTTGCCGTTTTCTGTGGTTTGTTCGAAGAGTGTTAGTGTACTGATGTCAAGTACAAATGGAAAGTCGACCTCTAGTGGTGGGATATCCTCTTTTTGTAGTACTTCCCATTGCAGTTTTTTCATCTGACCGAGGACTAAGTGTGGTGCAAACTTTTTGACCTCAGCGTGTGGGATGTTTAGCTCTTCTAGTAAGTCAACATAGAGATCTTTGAGTGGTTCGCTTGGTACACCTTCGAGGCGGAGCGTGCTGGCAGTGCGCACGTCGGGGACTTCACCACCGATAGGTTTTTTCTTGTATGACGGCGTGATCCTTGCAAACTCTCCTTGCATGGCTTGGGTAGCTGCGCTGACACTGACAAGCGCTTGAATCACATCTAGTGTAGCGTCTTCGCTGACCCAGCCGAGATTGATGATGGGTACGTGGTAACTCTCTGGCGCGTGCAGTCGCATCGGTAAATGCGCAAAAGGCTTCACAGCGCGAGCGAGTGTTTTGCGGAGAGTTGCGTCAACGTCGACACCAATGATGAGTTTTTTGTTCATAAGTTTTTTCAAAGTTCAGAAATGTTACCATAAAATACTTACTATAACAAGTCCATCATATGGATTTATACGATCTCATTTCAGCGAAGTATGTGTCATCCTAGAAGCAGTATTTCTCTATGAATGTAATGAATAGGTTAGAAATAGTGTTATCTGGGATCCAGGATCTAGCACGAGATCATTGGAAGGTATACAAATATTTTAAGCCTTTTGGAATATGCAAGTTTTTATTCATTTTCAATAACATTTTAACACTCTCTAGATCCCGGACAGTACATTTTTGCACTCTTCACTTTGTTCAGAGAGAAAATTATACTTCCAGGATGACACAAAGGGTTCAGTTTAAAGAATTTTTCATGCATCTTCATAATACGAGAAAATTGATTTTAGTCCGCCAACTGACGGACTAGATTTTAGAAAATTAGGCGCAAAAAAACCAGGTATACTGTTGTAATGCTGGTGTTTTATGTCTGTGATCAGACTTTTTAATTGTCGCACCACTGTGGTGTGTGTGTGTTTTCTCTTTCTTAAGAGAAATGAGGGAGTGTCGCTAGTGACCACCCCCGTCATCAAATGATGCTTGCTAGCACCATTTTATACTGCCATCACCTCATGAAGGCATTGGGAGTTGTCGTGTTGGAATCATTACCGAGGTCAGCTTCTGCAACCTCGAAGTGATACGCTTGATCAGTCCACTTCCATCAGATGAAGCGATTTGACGTCCGGTACCTGGCTCTTTTTTCGCTTCCCGGTCGAAACCCACGATCGGTGATTCGATTGCAGTTCCCCGATAAAAACCAGATCTGCTGCCTGACGGTGTCAGGAAGCGGTTGGTCGTTTTTCGAATGGTTGCACCAAAAGCCACGACGCCGGCTGTCAATGACTGGAAGACGTCCACGACTCGTGTTGCTGTGCTGCGGTTGTTGACCGCGACATTTACCGATACCTGCAAGATCGACATGAGTGCGCACATGACGGTTTGAAAGGAACTTAAGTATTTACCTAACATAATATATCTCCAATTGCAAAGGGTTGATACTACGTACTGGTACTACAGATGTATTGTACCACACATATTTCTATATATGCAAATGCTAGTCTCATCTTATCCACAATACTACTTGCCTGCTATAATAGCCTTATGAGTAATACTACTTCTGAAACACCCTCTACATCAGATACAAAGTCTGACTACCTCGTAAGTGTTGCGCCGCTTACGCGGATTCCGCTTTTGCGGGATCAGTCTTTTTTTTATACCTGGCGCTCCGAAAGACCTATTCCTCTTGGCTCACTTGTGGAGATCCCGATTGGGCGACGCTCAGCAAAGGGTGTCGTCACAGCAGTACACACTGACTTTGCGCGGGCAAGTGGCATCAGGCTGAAGAAACTCTCCAAGGTTTTGCAGCCTGGATTTTTGCGTGATGAACAGTTAGCTCTGGCTCAGTTTATCAGCTCGTACTACTACTGCTCACTTGGTATTGTGCTTAAATATTTCATCCCAGACCGTGCGCGGGCGCGCGACTCTAGAGAAGTGCTTCCATTTGTCTCCATGCGACCTATCACTCTCTCAAAGCAATTACAAAAAATCACACAGGGCATAACACAGAGTCTCGCAGAAAACTCAGGTGGTGCGTCATTTCTGTTGCAGACGACACTCTCAGGAGAAACTATAGATGCGTTTCTTGCTCTGGTGCAAGGCTCACTTTTGACTCATGACAATCAAATCCTCATACTTGTCTCCGAGAAAACCCAAATCAACGCCGTGGAAGCAATTCTTGCACAGTCATTTCCAGAAAATCTCATCACCACCCTTTCTACAACCATGACCAAGGGCGCTTTTTATGAAAGCTGGGAGCATATTCGTGGCAAGGATGGTAGCACTGCACCCCCACGGATCATTATCGGTACACGGAGCGCTTTGTTTGCGCCATTTGCGAAACTCTCTCTCATCGTCGTCATGGAAAGTCACGATGACGCCTATAAGCAATGGGATGCGCACCCACGCTATGACGCTAGGCGATGTGCCAAGGAGTTATCCTGGATTCATGATTGTTGTACTGTGCACATCAGCGCCTCTCCTGCTATCAGTGATTTGGCGCAGCACGTAGAGAGTGCCACCCATTTCATGTTCCCACAGAAACCGAAGCCTCAGACAACGGTTGTCGATATGAGGATTGAATACAATGAAGTCAATGAAAAAAAGTACACCAAGAAACATCCATCGATCGCTCGATCGCTCGTTCAAGAGATCGGACGTACTTTAGAAAAAAAGCAGCAGATACTCCTCTTTCTCAACCATCAAGGCAAAAATGCCTTTAGTGTGTGTGTGCAGTGTAAAACCGTTGCCAGGTGTCCCCAGTGTGAGCGCGCACTTGTAGAAAGTAATCGTGGTCATCATCGTTGCTTGCACTGTAGCTTTGCTAGTGCTGTATTTCCCAAGTGTAGTGACTGTAGTTCTATCACTTTCAAGACTGTTGGACTGGGCACAGAAACCATAGAGCAAGACCTCCATAAACTCTTTCCACAGGCTCGTGTAGCGCGCGTCGACTCCGAAGCAATGCAAAAGCGTACATCATTTAAAAAACTCTATGAAGAATCAATTTCTGGCGAGATCGACATCATCATCGGCACACAGATGTCTACCAAAGGTTGGTCTCTTCCTCAGCTTGGGTTGTGTGGCATCATGGATATGGATACGTTACTTGGAGGCTTGGATTATGACACGCATGAAAAAGCCTACGGACATGTTTTGCAACTGACTTCTAGCTTGGCCTTGTCACAGGTTCACAATCCACAACTCTTTATCCAGGTTTATGATACGACCCACGAAATAGTGCGTAAGATTCAACTCCCTCCGAGTCAAAAACCATGGCAAGAATTTGTGGATGAAGAATTATCGATGCGCCAGATCCTTGGCTTCCCACCCTACGCAAACCTCATCAAACTAACCTACCAGACCACAGACAAAGCTACCAAAGATACTGCCGCAAACCTCGTCTACGAAAAATGCCTCCAGGCATGCTCGGGAGATCCTGGTATAAAAATGAGCGAACCGCATGATCCACTGGTAAGCAAAGTGCGCACCAAGTACCGCAAACAGATAATCATAAAAATAAAAAAAGCCTCACTACAAGATGAGGTACGTATTCCTGATTCTCTGCACAATGTTTTTTTGTCCCTTGATAAGGATTGGATCATCGATCGAGACCCTGTGCATATGGCCTAGAAAAAATTGAATCTCCCAAAGAAATTTAATATAAAAAAAAGAGGGAGGAGAGTGATAATAATAATCACTCTCTTCCCTTATTTAACGAGAGGTGCAATACACCTCAAGCTAATGGTTAGTCCTCAACTACAGGTATTTCATAGGTTTGCGAACCACCTATTTGATCCTGCGGACTTCCTGCTTCACACCTCTCTCCATTTATAATGGCATTCTCATACAGTGTCACATTCCAAATTGACTCTTCTGGAATAACTGAACTGGTAAATTGAGCACTTGTTGGATATCCAATTGCAGACGGTCCTACGAAGAAGAAGCAATACTGCTGCTGCGAATCGTAGAAGTCATCATTCACACGCATGGATACCGTAGTACTACCGGGAGAAAATGATTTAAATGGTGTCAATGTAAAGGATGTGCCAGTAGGTACTTCTGGTACTTCTGGGATCCCTGGTACTTCTGGGATCTCTGGCGTTGGCTCGGGCTCGGGCTCGGGCTCGGGCTCGGGCTGTGGCTCAGGCTCGGGCTGTGGCTCGGGCTGTGGCTCAGGTGTTGGCTCGGGCTCGGGCTGTGGCTCAGGTGTTGGCTCAGGATCCGCTACTGGAGTCACTGGCGGCTCTGGCTCAGGTGCCGGCGTTGGCTCAGGCGTTGCTGGCGGTTCTGACGTTGGCTCGGGCTCAGGTGCTGGCTCAGGATCCGCTACTGGAGTCACTGGCGTTGCTGGCTCAGGTACTGGCTCAGGATCCGCTACTGGAGTCACTGGCGTTGCTGGCTCAGGTGCTGGCTCAGGATCCGCTACTGGAGTCACTGGCGGCTCTGGCTCAGGTGTTACTGGATTGACCGGGCCAACTATTGTCACCTGAACTTCAACGGTTTCACCATTCCCATTAGGGCAAGTGATATAATTACCGTTTTCCGTTTGGATTTCAGTTCCACTTGAGGGTGAGAAGGATAACGTACCCTCGATGATTGCCGTAAACTCTGCTGCCGAAACATCTTCGCGAGGCCTTACTGGCAGACTTGTAACATAAGCATCATCACCGTTTGGCTTGCTGATTGTAAAGTCGACACACATGTTTGCAATATTTGAAGTGATGACCACCCTTTCACCGAGTTGAACTTCGTGGATTGGGCAATTCAAAGACTCATCGCAAGCTGTCAGAATCACGTCCCGCGGATCGACGGGATCAACAACTAGTTCAATGACTGGGTCAACTGGACCTGGATCGACTGGATCAACGTTATCATCAATACCAGTTACAATCAGATTGCAAACTGCGTTAGTAGCGTTATGCTTTCCTGATCTGGAACGACCGGGGGCACAATGACTGCTTCCTGGACCGATTGTGATATCGCCACTAATTTCATCCATACTGCGAGTTTTTCCATCTGGAAGAATTTGAGACACATATAGCTCAGCTTCAGAGACTACTCGCCCTTGCGAGTCGATGCACGGAGACATGCTAACTGTTTTGCCTTTTTGAATAAATACAGGCATGTCACCTATACAAAGATCCATATCTCTTGAAACCAACGCATTTTTAGGTAGACCCGAGACGCTTACTCGAACCAAAGTGGCCATTCTGGTCTTCGATTGAGTTTGCAAAAACTCCTCACTTTCTACCCCTTGTACAATGTCTACAATCCCCGTTGGTGGATCATACTCCCCCGTTGAAGAATCGCATGCACTTACCAAGAGAAGAGCAGTTGAGAGAAAGAATCCAACTCCTAGTCCTCTAATTTTTTTAAATAACATATCGGCTTACCTCCATAGGATTTTGCCAAAAAATGAAACTACTTTTACTTCTTGGTAACAGTAGCTTATACAAGTATTTTTGTCAAATTTCTGACATCTCTAGAAAGTCATCTTGAATCACATTGTGATAAACCCATTTCTTCATTCAGGCGATAGTTAATACAATCATTTTTGAGCACAAAAAAATAAACAGATCCTAGCTGATACTATGCTATCTGTTTGTCCTATGTGACACAGCGACAGGGTCTTTACTGTCGCTGTGCCTTCTTTGGCCTCATCTGTTTAAAAGTCTTTGGATATCAGCCCCTGAACTGCAAATACAGAAAATTGGTTTCCACTTGCTGTAATCCTTTCTGGAATGAGGAATCCTCCACACCCATTTTCACGGATGGGTTCGCCTTGCACTTGGCGATCTGCTTGGTATGGCCGGCCTGCACCATCTAATTTCCACTCATGAAAAGTGGCTATTAGATCGGTACCCTCCACCTGTCCACACACACTGACCTTTGCAGTGGTGACATCATTTTCTGTGCGTAAAATGATATCGATCAGATTTGAGTCAGCTGGTGACCAGCTACGAAACAATCCTCCAATTGGCGCAGTCTGTGTTTGGGCTACTTTTACCAAGTTGGCGTTGACTGATTCTTCACCCACATTGATCAGTGCTACACCAAATCCTTCAATGCCATTTTGGGCTATAGCCTGACCAAGCTCATTGGTAAAATTATATACAGTCTTGGTTGATAAAAATCCCGATGCGTTGGCTGTGGCAACGCTGCCAACATGAAATGCCTGCAAAATGCCTGCGGTGTTGCTATAGATCACTGGTTGATACTCCTGTGATGGCTGCCCACCGTAATATGCCACAGAAAAAACCAGTCGTGACTCCACTACGATATCCGTGATGTTCGACGGTTTCTCAGGAGAACCCATATATATTAAGGAATTATTGGGCTCATCAGATGGGGAATTTGAGGTCTCCTCGCATTCTGAAACCTTATAGGAGATACAAGCATAGATCTTTAAATCTATGGCTACATCATCTAATCCTGCCCTTGACCCTATTACAGCATCTAACTCGGCAATAGTGATGTCTAAAGGTAATGGTTCACTGTTGAGCGGTGTGGGATTTTCTGGATTTCCTGTTTGTCCTTGCTCGCTCGGAGGATTTTGCGGAGAATCACTCACTATAGGAACAGCTCCGGCTCCACCTCCCCCACCGCCACAAGCCGTTAGGCCGATAGTTAGAATAAGGGATGTGATGGATACCAGCACTGGTCTGTTTAAACCTTTGGTAAATTTCTTCATGGCGAAGTCTCCTCTGCCGTTGGTTGATTGATTTTGCCTTACACTTTACACTTTAAATTCCTTTTCTTATTTTATTGTAAATTTACTTTCTGATGCGAAAATTGTCTTTTAAAATGCAATTTACGATGTCAGAATTATTTTAACAATAGATTAAAATGATATTTCTGTCAAACAATTTTTCCTTTTTGTTTTTTTGAAAAGAAAAAAGGCCCAGTATGCTCTACTGGGCCTCAAAAACTAAACTCATTAGTGAAACTATTTCGAGAACAACAGTTTGTTTAAGAAACTGTCATTTCCTGAGAAATAACCTTTAACTCATCACTCTGACTATTTGTGCACTTCGTGTCACTGATAGCGACGAAAAACTTATCTCCTTTAGCGACATGATCCTTTCCTACCCAAAACTCCAGAGTATGCTCGCCTGCATAAGTATCTGTGTGCCAATTGCTGGCTTCAATCGCAATTTTTTTCTCTTCTCCACTTTCATGGATCAAGCATCCATATGCTCCGTGATCCGGAAACGTGAGCGCTCCTGTGACTGCGTAGTAATTTCCATCCGCTGTCACAGCACCACTGATTTCAGACAGCGAATCACTATTATCACCAGTACTAGCGTCAGCACTTACACCTTCAGTCGGTAGCCAATCATCAACAATGATGGTCTCACTCTTGTAGTTGGTCCAACAAAACTCACCTTCTGAACTCATTCGCAATAGCGCAACTTGCACAGAATCCTCAGGTGTGAGCTCATTTCGTGGCGAAGTGGCCAAAGTCACGACAGACTCAGCTCCATCAACAGCAAAAGGTGCGTAAACAACAAATGGCGTCGTAGGTTGACCATCTTTATCCTGATCCCACTCAATTTGTGCTGCAATCCATGAGGCTCCAACATCAATGTCTTGCTCGTTACTTTGTAGCGTAATGTAAAAGATGAATTCCTCACCTCGTACTTCAAACGAATCATCAGTGATCACTGGTTCTACAGAAGCCGCACAAGCATTAACATCAGGTACATTCATTGCCACAATCTGGCCAGCGCTAACTTCAAAGTTAGAAGATGTTTCCTCCGTCTGTGTAGGTGTGGTCTGCGGAGCACTCGATACAGTTGGTCGAGAATTACTATCTGAGCACCCCCCTATGAATACCACAAATGCTAAAGACGCGTACATTGTTATTCTGAACATTTTTCAGTCCCTCTTTGGTTTGGCGCATTATTGCGCGTAAATAAATCATTACTCTGAGATACTTTTGCTTAAACTCAGGGCTGAGATGACCTTATCATACAAGTGCAATTTTGTCAATTTTATGTCTCGTAGCTCCTCACAGTTTATTTATAACTCTCTCTCTATGCGTATGTCTGATCATTGACCAGGACACAGGCGACAAGGGTGACCTGGTCACTTTAGCTCTTGTTTTATAATTAGCTAAGGGGTTTTATTTAAGTGATCAAAGGGTGTGAAAGGTTACTATGTCTCGTCAAAAAAACAGCCTTTGTAGAGGCTGTTTTTGACTAGAATTTAGTTTAGTTTCGTGGGTTTTTGGGTAGGCTCTCACATGCCTCTCCATCACCATCTCCATCTAGCTTGTGCACGTCTCTTCCTGTGCTCCCACATTGATCCATCACAGACTGCGCTTCGCCTTGGGTTTCGAAATCATTGCAATTATAATCATAATCTACATCGTCACAAATTGCTCCGATCTGTAGATTGCCATCAGCATCACGCTTGATCACTGATTCACTGATACTCCCTGTTTCCACCATTTTCCCTAGATCGATATCTGTGTCAGCTACTTCCAAACCAAGAGCAATGATAAGCACTGCGATGATTCCGCCAACGAATAGGCGCCCTTTTTCCCAGACGAGGAACAGGATTGCACACAGTGCGATCAGTCCTGCAATGATAAAAAGGCGTATATTTTTGCTTCTGCGCCAGGCAGCCACATTATATTTCGCACCTTTTCCTTCTCCTTCTACACTTCCATCTTCGTATACTTTTTTCTTCTTGGCCATATAATTTTCTAGTAGTTACTGTAGTAAGAGTTTTGGTGTCTCTTCCTCATATATAGACATATAATACATTATTTGGGGTTGTTTGTCCATCATTTTCCCCTACGACGTAATCACGTTTATTTTTTGACGTAGAGCGTTTGCGTTGGGTAGCCTAATTCTATACCCTCTTTTTCAAATGCTTCTCGAACACCAAAGAGGATCCTCTCATGCGTCCCTAGATATACTTCATAATCTCGTACTGTGATGTGATACAGAAGCGTGAAGCGGACCGTGCTGTCATCATAGCTTCTTAAATTCACACGACTAAACTCTGTATTTTCTTGTTTGGTGACAATTTTTTCGATTATGCTTGAAATTTTTTTTAGCTTAGCAGTTGGTGTTTCGTAGGTAATCCCAAAATCAACAGAAACTCGCCTTTTGGTCATGCGACGAAAGTTGTGAATCTTTTTGGTTGTTAAGTCTTTGTTTGTCATGACGATCTCCTCGCCTGTGGTCATGGACTTTAACCTTGTTGTCTTGATGCCGATTTTCTTGACAGTACCCTTCTCTCCATCGACGTCGATCATATCACCAACGCGAAATGGTTTATCAAAGTAGATAGAGAAACTACTAAAGAGATCCTCCAAGATACCCTTGACCGCAAAGGCGATAGCGATACCTCCAATTCCTACACCAGCGATCAGAGAAGTGATATTTACCCCAAGATTGGATAATACTAATAAACCAGCTATGACCCATAATCCTACCTTTACAATACCACTTAAAAGGCTAATCGCTGCTGTCACGTTTTCACCAACTTTTCCCGAGCCTAATGATTGCTGCGAAACATGATCGACAAAAAGATCAAACAAACGCATACTGTACCACGCGGACCAGGCTACGAGGATCACAAAAATAGACTTATCAATCAGCGGATGCAAAACAAGCGTTTTGATGCCAATGTAAAAAGCAATAAAAAAGTAATAGGGTGGCTTGATGCTATCGAGAATTCCTACAAGTAACGAGTCATCCTGTGCTTGTGAAACTGCGGCCTTGCGTGAAAGTAGATAGTCAATGACAAAAAAAACTAGTGCAAATAGTAGCGCAATAATTACTGCATCAACGTAGGCACCGTACGTGTTTCCAAAGAAACTTTTGATCCAAAGTAGTGAGGGGTATAGTTTTTCAATCAGCATGATTTTTTGTATTGTATTAAGGCTTCCTCACTTTTACGAATATGCCCACTTTCAACGATGGCGCCTTATGAAACGTGAGGAGGTTCTCAGTATGATGTAGAGGTATTATATCATTTGGTGTCCTTGCCGTCACATCAGAGATGTTTAGATGTGTGTAACGATGGAAATTGTTTTTTTGGGAATTTTCTGGCAAACAAAAAACCCTCCAGAGGAGGGTTTTTTGACAGCCGCGTGATTACTCACGTGGTTGCATTGGTCGCGCCTCGTTGACTGTAACTGGTCGTCCGTCAACTTCTTTTTCGTTCATTTCTGCGATGGCTGTATCTCCAGCTGCATCATCAGCAAATGTTACGAAACCGAAGCCTTTTGAGCGTCCAGTAGCACGGTCAACGATCACAACTGCCTCGTCGATTGCACCAAACTGTGCAAATGCTTCCTCGAGTGCTGCATCATCGATGCCCCAGCTCAGGTTGCCGACAAACAATTTCTTTGCCATGCTTATTTCTTAACACTAATTACAAGCACGTTTTTCAAATCTTTCACTTGCAAAGAAACGATCATGTCGATGTCTAAACACAAACCTTACAGCGTATTTAGTAGTACCTCTATGAAGCGTCTCGCAGACGAATCGGAAAAACCTACTAAAAAAAGTATAGCATATTTCTTTTGTGGGGGCAATCTTCATACGTTATATAAATTGGCCTAAAGGTCCCTCCTTCAGAGCTCTCGCCTCCTAATAGCTCTCAATTCACTATCACATGAAATCCTAGGAAACAAGCACCCAGCGTGTGGAAAGAAGGATAACGAGCAGGAGAAGTACTGCAAATCCCAAGTTTACAAGTGTGTGTTTTTTGGAGAGCAGTCCTGTAAAAGCAGATTGGATCATATCCCATAGCACATAGTAAAACATGAGATTGACGGCTGCGATTGTAGAATAGTTAAATGGCCAGAAGTTTGCCATCCACATAAGCTGTGTCATCGCCAAAGAGAGAATGAGGCTATAGAGAGTTGTTCTTTTGAGGTCACTGCTATAGAGATGCAGAGAGCTTGCTGTAGCTGTAAAGATCACTAGAAAACCTACGAGAATAAAAAGCCATAGCGCAATATCATAGTTGATATAGATTCCGTAGGCCACAGAAAAAAAGAGGAACAGGCTAGCTACAAGCCCGATGGAGAGAAAACTCTTGGCTGTGGCGTCTAGGGGGTTGTCCCTATTTCTTACAATTCCCAGAAGATTAAAATAAAACACACTACTTGCACACATCAGAAAAATCATTTTTTCAAGAGGTGGTGAAACAAAGAAAAGTAAACCAAACGTAAAGATTACAATAAGAAGCGGCACAGTGATGTAACTCACTCTACGACCAAGATGCCAGGTCACATAAATCGTCAGCGTGGTGACAATAACTAAAAACAAGGCATTGCTCCGGGCGCTTATTTGAGGGTTGGTGATAATTGTTTGGGCGAAATACAAGAAAGCCACAAAGAAGAAGGCTGAAGCAGTTACACTTCGGAAGTGAATAATACGTGCCATAAAGTCACTGTGTGTTCGCGCCATCAAAGGTTGTTAGGATTCATTATCTATGTGTGTATTCTCTCATTGATCAACAGGCGTTGCATCTGGGTTATCCAAACCTGACTCCTGATCGCTTGGCAAAGCCTCCGGCGCATCTGTACTTGCATCTAAAGCCTCTTGAGCTTGGGCTGTGCTTTGCTCGATGGCTTCACTGACAATTTTTTCCTCAAATGCGCGCATCTCTGGATCAGAGGAGACAACATAGTTCTCTTGCGCACCCCATGCATATCCTGGTAGGAATACAAATACTGAACGCTTGGCAACTTGATCGTGCAAATAGGCTGAGAAAAATTCCTTTGGCAGGTAGATATGGTTCAAAGAGACAGCTGCCTCTTCCCCAACTTCCTGGAGAATATCATCAACCATGATCAGGTGGAGACCGATTGGTGTTTCTACAACTTCGCTCAGCTGTCCGATCTCAAGGGAAAATGCAACGTCTGCTAACAGAGGATCTAGTTGACTTCGGAAGAAGACACCTTGAGCTCCTCCTTCCTGAGCGGCTATGCCTTTGGAATACTTCTTTGCAGCATCGGCAAACGATCGGCCATCGCGGATCATTTTTTGAGCCTCCTGCATAAGAGTATACATTTCTGGCGTAGCTTTGTTTTGCGCGTTAAATTTTTCCTCCACAGCTTTTACATATAGAGACGGCTTGATTACTTTACGTGCAAATTCATCCAATGTCCAACCGTAGAGCCCCGCATTAACCCTTGCTGTCTCAACGTCACCACCCTCAAGGGTTTTTTTGAGTGACGCCGCAACATCATCGCTTGTGATAGAGATACCTAGTTCTGCGGCTAGGTCTTCGACAACGGCATTTTCTACAAGCTTATTAATCACTTCTCGCTCGACGATTTTTAGACGCTTTTGTCCGTCTGGCGTAGAAAAATCAATCCTTACGCCACCCTTAGCGTATTCTCTATTCTCGTAGAAATGTCGAGTTGCCTGGGTGTTGGCGTTTATTTCACCCACGGTAATTACCCTGCTGTCTACAAAAATTGCGGGTAGAAATGACGTCACCTTCTTGATAAAAGGTGACTGCGTTGGGAAAACATACGTAAACAACAGTAGGAGACAAGAAATCAAAAAAACGACACTAGTGAAAATGATTGCTATACGGAGAATATGCTTATGCATAATATTGATTTATTGTGCGGTAATAGTTTATTTGGCGATAGATGACCAACGCTTGGGTCTGGCACATTTTTCTAAAAAAAGACTTCCCACCAGACACGCCAATTTGGTTGCTCTGTCTGTGCTAATTGATCGTTAGATTGGGATTGAATCTCGGCAAGAATTTTATTTTCAATATTCTCTTTGGCAGAAGCGATATCCTTTACACTTGCCACGTTTTGATCGTTTTCTTGATATCCTAACTGATGAGCACTAAACTTCTGCGCTTGTTCTGACTCTAAGTAGTTGATTGTTTTTTTGAGAATATCATTCTCTCTCTCGATTTCAGCTGCAAGCTCTTGCTTTTTAGTAATTTCTAGATCAATTTCTTTTGTTCTGCTGTGCTCTTTGAAAATACTCATAACTACAAACCCTATTGCGAAGAGGCCAATTACAAGTAGTGGCACTGATATGAAGAGATGTTTGACATTCTCACGCATAGACAAATGATTTCTCAGAGAATAAAGATGTGATGCATTAACGCCTTGGGCTAACTTTTACTATTATTGAACCTCCTCACTTTAGCCTGTCATTCTCAGCTTGCCGAGGAATCTTTCTGTTAAAAGTAATTTCTTGGAAATGGCATTATGTACTGATGTATAGAAACTCCTTTTAAAGAAGGATCAGTATCGCGGTACAGCAAGTAGTGGTGTAAGCAAAAATCCGATCATGGCCAGAATCATGATAACCCCAAAAACAAGCCAAAAAATCGAGACTGCTTTACGCTTCTTTTTCGAAAACATTCATATACTTTTAGGAATTTTACTACCTCTATTATAGCGGATAGGCTGTTATTTGACAAAGTGAAGTAGCAGGAGAATAAAGTAGCTTTTTTATTCAATAACTTTCTCTAAAAAATATTTTTTCATTACTCATTTCTACCTACAAGCTGAAATGAATCAAGAAATGACTCAAAGTCATCCATATCCTCTGTGAAGCCCGTATACTTAAATGAAATATTTGTAACAGGCTCAGGCATTGTAACAATCACAATTTTCCCAGCCTCAACTTCATTTGGTATTGTTGGTCGTATTTGCCCCCATTCATTTATAGCTTTCTGAGATTGTGTATATTCTGTATAATCAGCAGAAAATCCATTGACGTCTACTTTTTTTTCATTTGTCTTTTCATAGTATCCATCAGTGTTTGAGAAAGGATCAGTTTTCACTGTTCTTACAGTCATAGTAGACCTGGTTGAATCTATGCCCTCAGAAGCATTTCTTTCCATGGCAAACGAAGTAGATTCATCACTAGTTTTAATAACTTTCCATTGCGAAGGATATTGAATTGAAAAAAAGTTCTCCTGATCTGAATATCTTTGCCAACCAACCACTTTATCACCCTCAATATTCTGTTCTGTTTCTACATCTTTTGTTACTTCCCATGGGGAGCATCCAGTAAATACCAGAATGACCACAAACGATATCAATGATTTTTTCATATTACTAGCTTTTACTTTCTAAATTTATATATGCAGTATACCATAGGCTCCAATATCAAAGTGTATCATTCTGATACTTTTTTATTATAGGAACACTTTTATATCAGTGCTACATGGCTAGGAGAAAAATTTTTGACATTCAGAAGGCCGTTTATTTCCGCAAGACTTTCACAAAAGCTTCGGGTGGGATGTCTACTTTGCCCATGCCTGCCATTTTTTTCTTGCCTGCTTTTTGCTTTTCGAGAAGCTTTCTTTTGCGGGTGATGTCTCCTCCGTAGAGTTTGGCTGTCACATCTTTGCGGTAGGCGCTGAGGGTTTCTCTGGCGATGACTTTTCCTCCGATTGCTGCTTGGATCGCAATTGAGAAGTTTTCACGGGAGATCACTTCTTTGAGTTTAGCAACCATTGCCTTTCCTTCGCGGTCTGCCCACTGGCGTGGGACGATCCGCGCAAAAGCATCAACTGCGTCTCCAGCGATGAGAATGTCCATTTTGACTAGATCACTCTGACGGTAATCCGACTGTTCATAGTACATTGAGGCGTAGCCACTACTGACACTTTTTAACTGATCGTGGAAGTCTACGATGATATCCATAAGTGGCGCTTCAAACGTCAGCTGAACGCGTGTTTGATCGAGGTAGTTTGTGGATTTGAATTCGCTGCGGATGTTTCCCAAGAGTTCCATGACATTGCCCATATGTTCTACTGGGGTGATGATATCTAGCTTTGCATAAGGTTCCTCAATTGATTCGATGACAGATGGGTCAGGTAACCCAAGTGGTGAAAAAATTTCTTGCATCTCCACTTTGCCAGCGGCACCTTTGACGCGGACACGATAGACGACGCTTGGCGTAGTAATTGTTGCTGCGACACCGAACTCTCGCGTTAGTCTTTCTTGTATGATTTCTAGGTGCAAGAGCCCCAAAAAACCACACCGAAAACCTCGCCCAAGGGCGATATTGCTCTCTGGCTCAAATCGAAAGGAACTATCGTTGAGTTCTAGTTTTTCCATGGCGTCGCGCATGGCGCCATAGTCATCCCCTTCTTGAGGGTAAAAGCTTGCATACACTACAGGCTCGACAACCTTGTAGCCTGCGAGTTGCTCTATATGATCATAAGACTTCTCCTTGATATCACGCTTGAGCGTTACAGTGTCGCCTACGCGACATTCTCTGACACTCTTAAATCCTGTGGCGATATAGCCGATGTCGCCAATGGGTAGATCATCACTAGCACTATAGCTCGGCATGAAGTGACCTAACTCAACTACGCTACTCTCTCCCTCCGTGCTCATCATGTGGACATGATCGGATTTGTGGATGTGACCATCCATTATGCGTACATAGGCAAGTACGCCTTTGTAGGAATCGTACACACTATCAAAAATAAGAGCTCTTGTTGGCGCTTGATCGTCGCCTCGTGGTGGTGGAACGACATCTACAATTTTACTTAAGAGCACCTCTACGCCTTCTCCTGTCTTTCCACTGACAGCCAGGATATCTGCAGGGTCGCATCCAATTAAGCTTACAATTTCTGCTTTCACTTTCTCTGGATCAGCATTTGGGAGGTCGATCTTGTTGATCACAGGAATGATTTCCAGATCATGCTCTAGGGCAAAGTAGAGATTGGTAAGTGTTTGCGCTTGAATGCCTTGTGTCGCGTCAACCAGGAGAACTGCACCTTCCACAGCCGCTAGGGATCGTGATACCTCATAGGCAAAGTCCACATGCCCAGGGGTATCAATCAGGTTCATAATGTACTCCTGACCGTTTTTTGCGTAATGCATCTGGACTGGCTGCAGTTTGATGGTGATCCCACGCTCTCGCTCGATGTCCATTTGATCGAGGAGCTGCTCTTTCATGTTTCGCTTCTCCACAGTTTGTGTCATTTCAAGCATACGATCACTGAGCGTACTTTTGCCATGGTCAATGTGTGCAATGATACAAAAATTTCGTAAATGTCCTTGTGCTTTTGTCATTATTTGGTAATTTTAATGCATACTCTATATTACGTAAAAACCATCAAAAAGTAAAGATCATGAGACTGACGGAAGGTTGGGTTATAGGTTTTAGGCATTTGGTCTAATGCGTTACTGTGCCTTGGTGTTGCTCCTCGGCTGCTACTACTGGGCGGCCGAACAGTCTTAGGAAGATATTTTTCTTGATGGTTTCAAACTCCTTTAGCCCAAAGAGTGCGCTGAGTCCCAAATACATCAGCAAGCCAACCGTAAAAACAGCTCCAAATTGGACCAAGTACTGCCATACATAGATTTGCGGCTCAAAAAATTCTCCAATAAATTTTTTGGTCATATGTGCGACTCCGCCTGAAAAAAATGCAGCGATTGTAATCTTTCCTAGATTGAAGAATGTTTCTCGATATGGCAAACTCGGTAGATGCCACTTCAAAAAGATCAGTAGCGTAAAAGCATTTGTCAGAGCTGCTACTGTAAAGGCAATGGCGATGGCTTCAATGCGAAAATCTCGCATAAAGAGATTGTACAAAACGATGAGATTTACCATTTGCGCAAAGAGAGCCGCATATAATGGTGTGCGTGTATCGTGCATCGCGTAGAATGCCCTGGCAAGCAGTGGTGTAATGCACTGTGCAAAAAGACTTATCAAAAGAATACCCAAAACACTGATCGTGAAAGCAGTGTCAGCCTTGTCAAAATTTCCTGCTCCATAGACCAGGCGGATAATTTGAGCGCGTAACACCCAAAACAACACACTCAGAGGTATTGCGTAGTAAAGGATCCGCCGTAGTGTGCGTACAAATACTTCTGAAAAATATTCATCCTTGCCAGCGGCGTGGGCTGCGCTTAGCGTGGGAAATGCAGCGAGAGCAAATGATACTCCCACGATACCCAGGACAACACTCTGGATATTGTAGGCAAAAGTAAAGATCGTTAGTGCCCCTGACGAAAGTAATGAGGCGCTAAAAGTGGTCATGAGAAGGGAGATCTGATTTGAGGCGCTTCCAAAAATCCGCGGAACCATGGAAGAAAGAATGTTGCGTACATCCTTATTTTTATAGGGTAATTGCCTTGGCAAGGTAAAGGTAAATCCAACCTTGTAGGCAGCAAAGACATGGATGATAAAATGCATAAACGCTCCGAGGACAACACCCCAAGCCAAGCCAATTGGCCCAAGACTTGGCGCTATAAATATAATACCAAAAATAATACCGACGTTGTACAACAGTGGTGCACTTGCGTAGAGGATGAATTTTCTCATAGATACCAAGATACTTCCAAGTAGTGCACTAATCGTCAGAAACAGTGGCGAGAGAAACATAAGTCGTGCAAATTCAGTTGTTTGGATAATTTTATCTTCGCTAAAACCTGGAACAATCAGATGGATCAGAAAGGGAGCAAAGATAAAGCCAAGCAAGCTCAGAACACTAAGAGCGCCAAGCAACGTGAGCAAAAGATCATTTGCGCAACGCCAGGCACGCTTGTAGTCATCACCGATGATGAGTTTGCTAAAGTGCGGCACAAAAGCTGCAGCTAAAGAACCAACGATGATGAGTTCAAAGATGAGGTCAGGAATACGAAATGCAGCGTAATAGACATCCAGCACGTCTCCAGCTCCGTAGTGTGCTGCAAGTATGCGATCACGTATCAAACCAAGTAATCGACTAGCAATACCAAAAAATGCAACAATCAAAGCTGCTGTCCCAATCGAATTCGATTGTCCAATCTTTAAACGACTATATAAGTCTTTTATCATGACAAAAATCTCCTTTGCTAATTATTCAGATTGACCTTTTTTACGTTAAACGGCAATACGTCAGTCATCGTACTTGCTAGATATTATATAGGACTACTGTTCAATACGAAAGACGACACCTTGATAAAGGTCGCTTTTAAAATCTTGCTCGTGGACGCTTTCCCTTAGATTAGTATCCTGCGCACTTGACCTCTGTGGTATCCGCGCAACTATATACATATTTTCATCGAGCGATATCGCACTCTTTATGCGACTATTTTGTGCACCTGCTTGCTTCTGGTACAGCACATCATAGGAAGAAAACGATCCTGATTCATCTTTCCTTGTAGTAAAGCTCCATGGCAATTCATACTCATAAATTACTGTGACTTTTTCCCCAGGAGAAACATAGACCCAATTCCCAAAGACCGTTTTTCCTGAGTCAGCGTAAACACGTGTTCCAGAATCTGGATCGACATAGACATTTGATTCTTCTAAAAACACATCTTCATCTATTTCAAACCCTAGAGCCTCATAATCCAGACGTGGCTCATGCCACTCGGGCGTATATCCTGTTGCACTGATTAATCTTGAGCCCTCTGGTACATAGACTCGCATGTAGTTTGCATTTACGGCATCCCACCACTGATACCCAGTATTACCTCCATTATGTGTCCTCTCTATCGTCACACGGTTTACAATTCGCCCATCTTTGTTTAGGTGGGATTCATGAGTGATTACATCATCGATCACACCATCAGTCTTGAAACCATTAATATTGGAATGGACAACGCTGAGGTAATCATCCTGCGCTTCAAGTATTCGCCCTCCCCACTTCTTTTTTTCTATAATGGATCGCACTTGCTCGTTTCGCATGTAAATCAGAATCTGTCTTTCATCTAATCCTGAGAGTATTACACTCAGAAGTTGCGCACCTTTTTCCCTCGAGAGATCTTTTTTTAGTTCACCCATCAACACAGGCATGAGATCTGAGAGTATTTGTTTTGGTGATTCTTCTTGATCAAAGTCTAGATCGGTGTTGGTTGGATTTGTGGTATTGGTATCGGTCTCAGGACTATCAAGATCAGCATCACTACCGCTGTCATGCGCTTCACTTTCGATCTCCTGTCTAGTCATTTCGACAAAGTTTTTTGCTGTTAATGTGACGTCATATTCAGGTAAGGCGATGGGCCCCGTCACTTCCAATAGACGCTCAATCATAACGGGCGTCACAGCTATTACACCATCAACACTGGGCCCTCCAGTGCGAGCATAGAAATCCATGGCTTTTTCTGCGCTCTTTGGGAAGTCAGGCCACCAGTTACTGTCATGCAAACTCCAGGCAGCAGAGATTTTTTGGATAGGACGCGGTGGGACCACCTTGTCTGTGAGTTGTCCACCGGGATTGTAGATGCCATCAATTTTGAACTCACGAATTCGACCAGCATTCATATCGAGAAATCCATAGCTACCGATAAATCCACCACTAGCCCGCATCTCTTGATTGTTTTGAAAGAGAAATAAGTACTTTCTTGTTCCCTCTGATCCGAGAAGCTCAGAAATAGCTCCTTCGAGCTCCACTGTTTGTTCTAAAATACTTGTCAGCGGTTCGATGGTTCTACGTAATTGGATAAATTGATCTCTTTGCCCTTCTGGCACATCATCAATGTGCACACGGATAATATACTCATTAGCAAGACGTAATTGTTCATGCACAATTTTAATATGACTGAAAAAACGGTTACTTACATCCAGTATAGAAAAGTCATTGAGATCACTTCCTGAAGCTGCTTGTTGGAGTAAATCTAGCTGTGCTGTGAGCTGCGACATTTCAGTAAGGGACTGTGAGATGTGTACACTTGCACTCACCAGAGCATCTCCACTGGCCAATCGTGAAGCTCCTGGGATATAACGTGATGCTCTCACTACCGCCTGATTGATAGAAGAGATTTGTTCGTCGGCTTGCAAGAAAAGTCTATGGGCATTTTCTATATCCTCAAAAGCTTTTTGAAAATCACCTGATCGTGCAAAGTTAGCAGCGCCTTGCAATTTCTCGATTGCGGCATCAGCACTATCCTCTACACGGTCTTTGGTTGCTAGGGCGTGACCCATAAACAGTAGCGAGCCAAAAGCTGTCAGACTTATCAGTCCAAATAGTGCAAAACGAAAAGATGTGTTACGCAGAGAATTTGTGCTTGTACTATCGTTGACTGCTGCAAATAGTGCTGGCAATGAGATCTTGTTTGTTTGGGCTGGTGAAGAATTTTTTGAAACTTGAGCAAGACTTGGCTTTCGCTGGATGACCTGAGATATGGAAAGTACCCTAGAGAAGAATCTTTTGATTTTTTGAGAAAATGAACTTGCTTTTGATGACTCACTTGTTCCCGAGACATTCTCAAAAAAAGAATTTGATTTTTGTGTGAGAATCTTTCGAGGTTGCGTCTGTGGAGATTTTTTTTTCTGAGTTATTGTGGTGCCAACCTTTGGAAGACTGACTTCAGTAGTCACGTCTCGCTTGGTCGCGAAGAGGGCTCGGTCACTTTGACGTAGTCTTTGGGACTGATTAACGTACGAAGGTGCTTGGATTTTTTTTTCTTGTTGTTCCTGTAGAGAAATGCCTTTTGCGGAAATATTTCTCCATCGAGAAGTGGTATCCTCCGTTTGAGGATTTAGTCCTTGTGCATTTTTTTGGTTGTGTAATTTTTGCCTTGCAACTACTCTTGTTTGAGGAATTTTTGTTTTTTCTTGGTGTGGAGTGTATTGCTGTGCAGAAATTGTGTGTGGTGACCACTTGTGCCTATGGGGTGTGGACTTGGGCGCAGGGTGCGAGACCTTTGGCTGGACATGTATTTGAACTTGTTGTCGCTCTCTTTGCTTTTGTTTATTTGATTCTTGTAGCTTTTGATATTTTTGCTGAGATTCATATATTTCACGACTTTTGTCCTGTGCAATTTTTTGTTTCTCTTGTTGCTTGCGCAATTGCTGTTGTTGCTGTTGTTGCTGTCGCTTTTGCTCAGGCAATTGTTCTACTCTTTGCTGCGTCATTTCTTTTTGCTGCAAAGCTTCCTGCTCTAAAGCTTGCGCCTTGCGCTTCTTAAACTCCTTACGACGCAACTCTTGTGCACGCTGCGCCATATTATGAAGCTCAACTTTTTTTTGATAGGCTAGCTGCACTGCACTTGTCTGGGACTGTTTTTGCTGATTTTCCTGTGCAGCGGAAGAGACTGGGCGTTGTACCTTTTCGTGAGACTTTGCTTTGGTCTCTGGTTGTGACAAATTTGACGTGGCCTCCAGTTGATCGCTTGTGTTAACGGTTTTTATAAATGAAGACTTATCCTGCGATGGTTTCGTCTGATCTACACTGCCTACCGCCGTATGGGATAGAAAAGATTTTTTTTCTCTGGTTTTGGATTTTTCTAGGGTTTGTGGCGATCCACCAAAAAGCACACCATCGTAGATCCCTTCGTCATCATATTGTCTGTGTGTGCTATTCATGCAACTTTACTTTGATTCGTTTTTGGTTTTTATATATTTTGTGGGTCCGCTGTACAGTGTCGGTCCAGGAGTATTTTTTGGCTTGGTGTGGACCTGCTAGAGAGAGCTTTTTGCGCAATGCCGCGCCTGAGGTGATCTCTTGTATGCCTTTGGCAAAAATCTCTCTTGAAGTGGCGTCGCAATACTGTACGGCGTCACCGAGGATTTCAGGCATGCAGGCAGCCTCTGAGGAGAGTACAGGTACACCGTAGCCACAGGCTTCCAATGGTGGTAATCCAAAACCCTCGTACAGAGACGGAAATAAGAAGGCGTGTGCATGCCTGTAGAGCTGGTCTAACGTGTGGTTACTCACAGTGTCGAAGATGAGAATGTTTTTGATCCCCTTTTTCTTGATACTGGAGCGAATTTCTTTGTAGAAGTAATCCTCACGTCCTACGAGGACCAAATGGTATGACTGAGATTTACCCTCTTGTTGCTTCTGGAAAAGCGCAAAGGCATCCACAAGTAAGGGTACATTTTTGTGAGGATAGGCATTTCCTACGTAAAGGAAGTACGGTTTCATTATACTATGGACAGACTGATCTCCCAAGGATTTTTTTTCTTTTTTATCTACAGAAATGTCGTTCCCCGCTTCAAGCGTTATGTGAATTTTATCCTGCGGGATCTTGTAATGCTCTAGGATGTCGTTTTTGGTGAACGTGCTCACAGCAAATATCTCCTTGGAGCGATAGATAGCGGATGCGATCACCATCCTATACATCAAGTATTTAAACCAGTACAGCGCCCTGCTATGCGTGGAAGCTTTATGTGTGGGGTACCGCACAAGGATCAGATCATGGATCGTGACGAGGAAGCGACCGAGATAGAGCAGCGGAACGTTGAAATGTGGGAAATGGACAAAATCACAGCGCGATTTATGTAGTGTCCATGGAAAAAGGATCTGTTCGGCAATGGTGTACCACTTATAGTCAGCGAGAACCTTCTTAAAACGAGGGTTTCTCGGCGTGTAGGAGTCGATATTTCGAGCCGTCATAAAGATGACATAATCGTTTTCTTGATCAATGTCTTCTAAATGCTCGACAAGTTTTTGCGTATAGCGCCCAAGCCCTTTACTCTGGGGCCCATAAAACCGCGCATCAATACCAATCTTCACAAAAATACTATTACAGATGAGTCTTTAGTATAGCAAATGCTCTGAGTGTGTTTTTTGTATTCTGACATTCTTTGAAGTACTATACTCGGACTAATCATTGGATTTTTGAGATCAGTAAGATTGCATTTCTCAGAAAGCAAGGTGATACTTCCTTTATCAGAAAAGAGGTATTCTTTCATAAGAGACAATTATCGACTTTAATGTGCTTTTATCAATTAGATTGACGTCTAGAGACGTCATCTGAGAAATAGTTGTATAACTCTCAGTAATATGCATAATCTTGAAAATGTGAGCGTCATCAACTTGATATGAGCATTCTTGAACCAAGTATTTCGAACCTATTGCGCTTTCGGTTATAGGACCAGATGTGCAAACATCTTTTAAGTCTTTGCAAATGTCGTCGGGTTTTCTATCAATGTTACTACAGTGAAAATATGGGTCATTCTTATATTGTTCGGCAGATTCTGAAATTATCTCTTGTTCAGTGATGAAATTTCTTGCGGGATTTAGATCATGTGGTGAGCGAGATATATAAATTTGTACTTCCCCATTTTTTAATTTAGGTATCTGTGTAATTGTTGTATCACTTAGATTTTCTTGATTCGAGATGTACCCAACTGTTGGACTATCTACCTCAATCCATGACCAACCTTTTGGATACTTTATTTCTGACCCATTAGAGACTATCGACTGCCACTCCTGTATGACTGGATTTTCTACAACATCACTTTCACTTTCATTAATTGGCGTTGGAATAGATGTATCTGACTGATTATCTACTTGGCTACCACTTACACAGCCAGTCAACACTGCAATCAATGTGGCTGCCATCAATGAATACTTCATATATTTCTACTATTCTTAACATTCTCTGCTAATATCACCCTAGAAATGCAAGAGTTGCTTGTTCTGTTTTGTTTAGTCCTGTGATTTGATTTTTGGTGTATTTGGGTGCTTTTTTGCTTCCAAAGAGCTTTTGGATTTTTGGGTGGATGTAGTGCTCTCTGGTTACTACTGGTGTGTTTCCTAGTTCGTTTGCTACATGCTTGATTATTTCTAGCTGTTGTTTTTCTTCTAGTGGAAAGTTGTCTTTTTTTATGTGTTGCAGTAGGACCTCTACGGCGCAGGTTGTGCCTCGCCAGGTACGGAAGTCTTTGGCGCTGAAGATTTCCCCTGCTATCTGGTCTATGTACAGATTGACGTCTTGTGGTGTGACTCCTTGCTTTTTTCCTTTGTCGTCTCTGTATTGGAAGATCTCGTAGCCTGGTAAATCATCGAGGGCGTTGATATCATCGATGATTGACTGGTCTTCGATGTGATACTCCTGCTCTTTGTGTGACTTTCCTACGAAATGAAAGACGACTTCTTGAGATTTTTTCTGACCTTCTACGATTTCCATGTGTTTTTTGCGGAGCGTTGTCAGGCCGTAGGTTTGATTTTGCTCGGTGTATTTTTCATTGCCTATTCTGATGCCTGTCTTATCTAAGACGCGGACGATTAGTGCTACGACCCATCGCTTAGTGAGCTCCTCTCCTGCAAGATCTTTTTTTACCTGCTTTCTGATCTCGGGTAGTTTTACACCGAGATCAATCGTTCGGTCGTATTTTTGTTTTTGCTTTTTTTTGGCCCATTTAGGGTTGTAGATGTACTGCTTTCTTCCTTTGTCATCAAACCCCACAGCCAAAATATGCGCGTCCTGATCACGCGTGATCCAGACGTCATCCCAGGCTGGTGGTATGACCAAGCTTTTGATCTGCGCAATGATCTTGCTGCCTTGAATTATTTTTCCGTGTTCGTTTGTATACGAAAAATTTTTACTACTCCCTTTGCGGAAGTAGCCTTTGGAAAAATCTGTGACGTGTTTGATCGTACTCATTGTGCTTTTGTGTAAATCTAGGGAAATTGTACTTAATGCTGTCACTCTTTTACATCCTAGAGTATTGTGAAAAGCATGGATCCCAGATAGTCTATTTTCACACCAATCTCTTCGTTCTTGGAGAAAATATACTTCTAGAATGACACGCAGATTCATAATAGGTTGCTGAGATAGTATTATAGCGAATTAAGCAATGTTATCTATTGTATCGCTGAAGTTGTGTGCGGAATTCGTGGGCGTAGATTTCCCAGAGAGCTATGGCTAGCGCTAGGATGATCGGTCCAACGATGAAACCGATTAATCCGAAAAGGCTCATCCCGCCGAGCGTACCAAAAAAGATTAGCAGGCTATGCATTTGCGTATCATTTCCTACAAGCTTTGGGCGCATGATGTTGTCAATTGATGTGACTACCCCTCCAACTGATAGGAGGAAAATGCCCTCCCAGATGTTTCCAAGGAAAAGCATAATGATCCCCGCGGGAAAGATGACAAGTCCCGCTCCTACTGCAGGGATCACACTCAGAAAGATCATGATGACCATCCAGAGCATAGGCGAAGACACACCAGCGATGAGAAAGGCTAGTCCACCGATGGAGCCCTGCACTGCGCCGATGATAAACGTGCCTTTGAGTGTCGCCCTAGCCATGGAGACAAACTTGGCGATAAGAATTTCTTCGTGTGCGTCGCGCAGTGGGCTCAGAGCCATGATTTTCTTGATAAACCGTCTCCCATCGATGAAAAAGTAGAACAGTGTAAAAAACATGACAAACACCCAGAGCACAGTACTGACAAGACCCTTATACGTCTTAGAAAGAATAGACTGCGCTGTGTCACCTGCCCCACTACCGAAAGAATTTTTTGCAAGATCAAGGAGTCCATTTCCAGCGCTGGTAATGAGGCCACCAATACCCTCTTGAATTCTGATCTCACCGATTTGTGCTTCTACTAATCTTCCAATTGGTGACCCGAGAAATGAGCCCGCGATTTTGAGAATGCTTTGTTGCATGGCGGAGTTTTCTGTGGAGACTTCTGTCACGACGCTGCGCACCTCCCCGGTGACGATGTTTGCAATCCCGGCGATTGGTAAGACAATTACCAAAGCCACAAAAACACACATGATAGCAGAAGCCAAAGCGTAACGCTCTCCAAGGTACTTCAGAAGAAACTTTTGCGGCTTATCAAACATCGCAGCAAAAAGCGCAGCCACAAAGATCGCGCTTAGAAATGGCAAAAACAAAAGAAACGCACCTACAGAGACAAGCGCAAGAATCGCAAAGAAAAAATATGTGTTGAAATTGACGAGTTTCATATCGTTAAATAATAGTATAACAAGTGCATTGCTGCACAGACCCTTTATGGAGTTATTGTAGCATATTTACAGATCACATAAACAGCACTTCCCTACCTTGTTTGTTGGCAATTGGATGTGGCGCGTCCTGTCACTCGTCTTGTCACTCGCGGGTGACGGGACTCAATAGTCACAGGACTCACCAGATCGTGGAAACGATTTGAACCTCTCCAGAGAATTAAAAGTGAAAACCGCTCCCTCGGTTTTCGTGAGAACGGCTTTTATTGAGATGTTTTGCTATATCAAACTCTGTGTAGCAATACTTGCAGCTCCGTGATGCCTCCAACAAAATTGACTTTATTAGGTGCTATCTCATTAGTATAGGCTATAAGCTTCTTTGATCCGTTGATCACAATAATTGGCTTATTAGATTTGAGCGCAAATGCAAGCTCAGATAATGTCCCTGCAGATCCAACGCCTATGCAGATAAGGGATCATACGATTTTTCGGTGGAAAACCCGAATCTATCATAGGATTATTAGGTTTTTCACACCTCAGACTTAAAAGTTGATTCTTTACATGAAGTCGAAAAGCCTTTATTAGAGCTCTTTTTTGTTATGATAGTCCTATGTCAAAGTTATTTCTCAGATTCTGATCAAATAATCAGATGATATCCCCGAGGCTATTCCACCAATTTTTCCGATGATCCCAGATAAGGACATCTGACGAAAGTACATTCATTGAGTTTCTCGCCTCTCCGAGCCCTGTGACAATCGGCACAGTAATATACTCATTCATGTCAGCCTTGTCCTTCGTTGGACAAATACCTATTGTCATGCCGTCATCTTCGTATGCTCCACGGGCACTTTCTTTCATTACTCCGCTCATACCACCGCAGAGCAATGCATTTCCCATTCTAGCTATTGTCTGACCGACACTATAGGCAGTCTCTAAGTCTTCTTTTGTTGCCTGATTTTCACCAGGACCCATCACGCCGATGATTTTTTGCATTGATTTCTCCAGTCTGCAATAGTTGTGTAATTATACACTTAAATCGTATTCAGTCAATCTTGTTCAACTAGAAATCTATCCAACAATTTGTGTATTTACCTCCCGGACTTGCACCTAGGTCTCTGTATCGCTCAACAAGCACTGCGTTGTTGATAGGTGAATATCCTAATAGTAAATTATGACCCTTCTCCTTGAGGATTTCTTTCGCCTTGGTGTAGAGCGCCTGAGCCACCTCTTGGTCTGCATCTTTCACTGCAAAACGAAAGAACCATGCGCTCCTCTTATCATAGATCAATGATATACTACCGACAATCGCTTCATCAATCTCTACTACAAGTGTTGACTCTGGATCATTCTCAGATTGCGGCTTCAATCTCTCACGACTGTCACGCTCTTCGTCATAATGACCACCAAAAGACGACTCATCCATGTAGAGCGCAGTAATCCCATCAAGTCTTCATCTGTATAGTTTCTTACCATATAGCTATTGAATACCCCTAGAGCTTAACTTTTTCTCCTGTTGATTGCTCTGCATGCTTGACGAGCGTATTGAAGCGCATCTTCAAATTTTGAAATCTGCAACCAAGGCTGCGTGATCACCGTCAGATCGAGATCCTAGAGCATCTATACTCTCACTCAAGTCAGCATGCACCATGCCAATTTTGGTATTGAGCTGATCGTTTGATTTGACGATTTCATGTGTAAAAGACTGCTTAACATCACCGAACATCTGCTCGAAATCACCTCGAGTCATTCCTTCAACATTTATGTCTTTTGTCATATTGCTTTTATTAGTTCCTTTACTGTATCAAATTGATATACCCTGTCAATTTAAATCATTTCTTTTTGTACCTCCTTGCGGGAAAAAATCGTCTTTTTTGCGATTTCGATGATGATGATCTCGACGAGGGTTATGCCGATGACAATGCCCCAGGCTAACGTATCGAGTGGTGCAGTCTTGAGTACGCCAGCAAGTGGTGGGAAGTAGATACCGAGAATCATCAGCACAAATGATGTGGCTACTGCTGCATTGATCCACTTGTTGCTAAACACATCCCATCGGAAAATTGATCTATGAAAGCTTCTGAGCACAAAAGTGAGGGCAAGAGAGTCAAAGGCGATAATCGCAAAGGTAAGCGTTCTAGCGATATCGATATCACCATCGTAATAGTAGTACGCAAAGAAGAAGACACCTACAGCTGCGAGGCCTGATACAGCAAAAATAATAGACATGAATTTTTTATGAGCGAGACTAAGGATTGGTTCTCCTGCCCTGCGTGGAGGCACATCCATGATGCCCCTGGCGTCACGCTCTGTAGTCAAAGCGATGTTTGGGAGACTATCTTCTACGATGTTGATCCAGAGAATCTGCGCTGCTAGCAGTGGGAGTGGATATTCCGCAAGCATGGCTACGAAAAATATGAATAATGCGGAAAAATTATCCGCTGTAAGATAGATAATAATCCGGCGGATGTTTTCAAAAATCATTCTCCCCTGTTCAATTGCACCAATAATCGTAGAAAAGCTACTGTCTAACAAAACGATGTCAGCGACATTTTTTGTGATGTCTGTACCATTTCCCATACTAATTCCAACATGTGCTGCCTTCAAAGCTGGCGCGTCATTTACTCCATCTCCGACCATGGCAACCACTTCACCATTTGCTTGTAGAGCTTTAACGATACGAATTTTGTGAACTGGAGCAACACGTGCAAAAATACTTGCTGTACGAACGCGCTCACGCAATTTCTCTTCTCCCATCAGCTCTACCTCATCACCAATGCAAATTTCCTCTTGCGGTACTTTCCAATTCAATTTGGCTACGATTGCTTTGACTGTTAGGGCGTGATCACCCGTTACGATGAGAGGTCGAATGCCAGCGCGCTTGGCTGTTACGAGCGCTTTTTTGGCATCAGTGCGCACAGGGTCTTCTAGGATTATAAAACCGCGCAAACAGAGTCTCTGTACCTCTGTATCTGTGGCGTAAGTCGTTAATGTTTGATCTGAAGTGAGTGTATGAGAAGCGCAGGCTAGAACACGTAATCCTTGAGAGATTACTTCGTCAAAAGAAGCTATTACATTTTTTGCTCTGATATCAGTTATAGAGATGATTTCACCTCGAGCACCCTCGAAGTGAGAAATACGATCCATGATCATTTCTGGCGCACCTACGGCCATTATTTCTGTTTGACTTGTATCGATATTTTTATAAATTCTGGCTGCAAACTTTGTCTGTGAAGAGAAAGGGATTTTATGAATGAGCGTGTTTTGTGAAAGGAAATGTTCACGATCAATGTTATGGGCAATTCCAGATTCGAGAAGGGCTTTATCGGTTGAGCGACCACGCAATAGTAGTTCGTCTTGATTGGCATTTTGATTTGTACCTTTTTCGATAAAAGCGTCATTGATGATGGTTCCTATTCGTAGTGTTCGAAACCAAAGCGCATCTTTATCAATTGTTTGTTTGGCACGGGTTCTCCTATCTACAGAAACGGAAATATCGTGGAGTGAGTTTGAGCCATCAAGTATCTGCCGAGCCTTCATCTGACCTTCTGTTAGCGTTCCTGTCTTGTCGGTGCAAATCGTTGTAATGGCGCCGATGGTTTCAGTAGCGCTAAGCTTTCTCACAATCGCTCGCTTGGCAGCGAGACGTCTGACACCAAAGACCATGACCATCGTCACAGCTGGTAACAACCCCTCTGGAATTGCGCTGACTACGAGAGCTGTTGAGGTAATAAAGACGTCTGAAATTGCTTGACCCCTGTACAAACCAATTGCAGCAAAAAAGGCAATACCGATCATCACGACAATGCCGATGATGTGAGAGAGTTTTGTGAATTCTTGTTGTAGTGGCTCCTTCACATTTTCTTGATCTCGTACAAGCGATGCAATCTTGCCTAATTCTGTATCAACACCAGTATGCGTCACGACATAAGTCCCCTCACCTGTTGCTACATACGAGCCCGCAAAAAGCATACACGTCTGATCTCCAATGCTGCGCTCCGAAGGTAGCGGTTCCACATGCTTGTTTATGCTCTCAGATTCACCTGTGAGAACGGATTCATTTGTGGTGATGCTTTCCTCGCGAATGATGCGACCGTCAGCACTTATATAGTTTCCTGCAGTAATCTGTACGACGTCTCCTACAACGATTTCTTCAACAGCGATTTCGTATGGCTTCCCTCCTCGCAGGACAACGCTCTTGCGAGAGACGGTGTTTTGTAATGCTTCGAGTGCACGCTCAGCTTTCTCTTCTTGGAAAAAACCTACGACCGTATTAATCAGCACGACAACAAAAATAAAAAATGCGTCTGTGTAATGACCAATTGATACGGAGATTCCTGCAGTGACCAAAATGATGTACACAAGTGGACTATGAAATTGCCGTAAAAAAAGTAGAATTCTTGAGCTCTTTTTATCTTTGGGGAGTGCATTGCTTCCAAAGGCACTCAAGCGCTGTCGCGCACACTCCTTATCAATACCACGTGGAGATGAATCAAGATATGAGAGAACTTCTGCAACAGGCATTGTTGCATATGGTTTTTGTACGAACTTTTTCACTGTGTTCCTCCTAATTTTTTAGCAGCCCATACCTAGCTTCCTAGCACCACGACGAGGTCTGCATTATATGCATTGAGAACAGTCTGTTCATTCTCGATGTCAATTGCGCCATAGGCAGAACCAATATCCTTTATAAGTTGGTCAGCAATATCCTCTTTGTCCTGTGCGTAATATACAACGTTCCCGACATAATCATTTCTTGCATTCGAAGCTGAGAGAACTTCGTATCCCTTTGCCTCTAATGCTTGCGTTAGATCCCCTGCAGCGCCTGCAGTTGATCCACCATTGAGAACTTGTACTACCATATCTGATACTTCTTTACTTTGCTCTAAATCTTCTTCTTTCTCTTTCTCTTTCTCTTTCTCTTTTTGAGAAATTTCTACTTCCTCTGACGCTTGAAGATCTGTGACAAGATCTTCACTGTCATCATTTAGTGGTGCTTGACCTTGGTCATCGTCAGTAGCTATATCCTCTGAAACGTTTACACCCTCATCTGTAGACTCATTTAATTCGCTTATTGATACACTTTCATCCTCTTGATTGGCAAAGAAATATTTATTCCCTAACAACAGTGCGGTAATCACAGCCATAGCGAGTAACCCAAGGACCATACCGCCGACTTTCATGTTCATCTTTTTTTCTTGCAGGCGCATCGCGGAATCAAAAACAGTATCATCTTCTCCGATCCAATCAATATCCATCCGATCATTTTTACGTGATCCTCTCTTAGGAAGAGTATCAGTGGAGTGACTTAAGCTGCGTGATGAGCGTCCTCCCTCTTGAGATTGTAATGAGTCGGGATTAGCTTCGTAGAAATCTTGCTCTTGCATCTGGGCCATCACACTCTTTGAAGGAGTGCGTCGTGTAGCAGCTTTAGCAGACGCTTTTTTGGCTACTTTTTTTGTTCCTTTTTTGGCTGATTTTCGTGGGGCCTTCTTTGGTGCAGGAGTTACAACTATTTCATCACGAGAATACTTAGGCATTTCATCATCAAACTCAAAATCTTGCGCGCTTTCATATGCGGTTTCATCTTGCATCAATTCTTCTTCTATTCCAAGATTTTTTTTTCTTTTTTGCTTTGGCATACGTGATCTTGAAAGCTTCTGCATCTGCTTTGACTTGGCACTCCGAAAAGCCAAGAAGCTCAATGCAGCGCCGATCAAAGCAATTACTGCAGTCAGCATCTCTTTGATGGGCGTGTTTGCTACGCGCGCTTGTTCGGTTTGGATGATCTTTGGCCCATCACTCCCTTCGTAGGACAGCTGCGCATTGATCAGTGCCGTCCCGAGTCGCGGCATAGCAATTGCTTCAAATTCTTGTACCTTCTCCTGTGCTGGATTTATTTCCCCACTTTGTTGAATTTCTTCTTTACCTGTATTTGATCTCTCTACATTTAAAGTGATCGTGTATGGCATTACTTTGGTTCCTGTGTTTTCTATTAGTACACTTCCTTCATACGTCTCCCGAAATCCTGCTCGAATCCACCCCCAAAAGTTTATCTTTCCAAAAGACCGTGTCAGCTTTAATTCCTTAATCTCGCCTGAAATCACTTCTGTTATAGGAGGCTCATATTGTAGCTCCTGGGAAAAAATATTCACTGCTTGACTTACTGTACGATCGTCATTTTCTTGTTTATCTTGATCCTCCTCACCGGTGCGATCCTTATTGAGATCTTCTACCTTAGCTATTTCGTCTGCAGATTCTTCTTGCTGACTTTCTGTATCATCTACTGACTCTACCAACATAAAGGCACTTGTCGCTTCTACCGTTAATGGTATGCGAAATGTATAAGGCACAGTAATTTTTTGCTCAGCTTCTAAAGTGAGAGTCAATATTTTTTCTCCATCACACCAATTATCTAGGTCATTACTATCGTCTCTATCCTCACAAGCCTTGGAAATGTCTCCCCTAGAATCATCTAAGATGTCCTCAAAGTCTTCTGGTAAATCACCATAAAATCGAAGTGAGCCAAAGAACCCTGTAACGTTTGCGCCAATTTTTTGATCATCACTATTTGCTATACCAATCTTGAGAGTGATTTCTTGTTCAGAAGTATTTTCTAGTGTGACTTCTCCCTGAACAAAGGAACCAAGCTTGTTAGAAAATTCTGACGGCTGAACATTTACGTTCACAGATTGTGCGCTTTGCGCTTGCGCAGGAGAGGAAATAGCAAGAAAGAGACACAAAGATACGGTCAGTGATACTGCTTTTATTGACATAGGAATTTTTCATTTATTTTTACTATTATACCATAATCTGATTTATTCTTCTTGGGCTCTAGGATTGGGAAAAATCTAAAGATGCAACAGTGAATTGACCACTACGTTAAATGCGCAAAGCCACCTCAACTCTTGAGTATGCAGGGCCTACGCAGAAAGAACTTCATAGCAAAGGTATTACTTACTTCCCGGAACTGATTTTCCTTTCTGAGCGTAGTGAAGAATGAGGAAAACCAGTATCTGGCCTGCCTGCCGGTAGGCAGGGATCCAGAGAGTATAGATAAACAATAGATTCTTCGCCAAGCCTTCTTCTGTAGTTTCATGCGTAGGCCCTGCTTAGGCAAACAGGGCAAACGTACTGAAATCTCCTGAAATAAAGCCGTTTATGATTTCCCGGAAGCCTGCCTGTCGGCAGACAGGCGATTTTTCGGATCATCGGAAAAATTGGTGGAATAGCCTCGGGGATATCATCTGATTATTTGATCAGAATCTGAGAAATAACTTTGACATAGGACTATCATAACAAAAAAGAGCTCTAATAAAGGCTTTTCGACTTCATGTAAAGAATCAACTTTTAAGTCTGAGGTGTGAAAAACCTAATAATCCTATGATAGATTCGGGTTTTCCACTGAAAAATCGTATGATCCGATTTTTCTCTGCGAACGAAGTGAAGAGTGTGAAAAATCTCTATCCGGCCGGCCTGCCGGTAGGCAGGGATCCAGGGAGTATCGATAAGCCCTAGGTTTAGTATTTAATAATTTTTTGAGTTTAGTGCGTTTGCCCTGCTTAGGTATGACGATTGACTATATCCTTGATCTATCTTATAATAGAGATGCTTAATTTTAAAATTTATTTTATGGAACCACAGACACAATCAACCAGAATCATTGAAGGATCTACCCTCTCGTCATTTTATAGTGCAATCTATGGATGGATGACTGTTGGTATGGCTATTAGCGCCTTCACTGCCTATGTCACGATCAATTCAGTACCGATGTTACAGTTCTTGGCTAGCTTCAATACGATGCTTGTCATTGTTTATATTGGTCTAATGATTGGTATACAGTTTATCGCTTTTCGCATCCCTTCTGAGCTGACCAAGGTGCTGTTTTTTATCCTTGCTGGATTAAATGGTATGTTTCTTTCTGGACTCTCACTCATGTATACATCGCAATCAATCGTAGCTGCATTTGTAGCTTCAGCAATGCTCTTCGGTGGACTTGCAGTTTACGGTAAAACGACCAAAAAAGACCTTTCTTCTTGGGGAACAGTTATCATGATTGGGATGATTGGTGCGTTTGTGGCTAGCCTGCTCAATGCTTTTGTTTTCAAAAATGACATGATGAGTACTGTGCTTTCTGCTGTGATCATACTTGTATTTTCTGCAGGTATCGCTTACAACAATCAGATGTATCGATCACTGTTTGAAAGCGTCAAACACGACCCTGAGGCTGTCAAGAAAGCCTCAGCACTGGGAGCAATCCAGATGTACATCAGCTTCATGGCAATCTTCCAAAGCCTCCTCAATCTGTTTGGTTCACAACGATAGCCTGGATTCAGAATTCACGTTCAAAAAAAAGCATATCTCGCTTGGGATATGCTTTTTTGCGTATAAAGAAGCTCTCATAAAATTTGAGACTATATTTGTAGACAATATAAATGCAAATTGGAAACATTTTGTAAGAGATATGCTTAAATGTCAGGGTTTGAGGAGTGACATATACCCCTTCCAAAACCTAAATACGTGATACAATAAAGGCATAATCAAAAAAACAAAAAAATGCCGCACACAATTGAATCACTCACAAATGTTGAGATCAACACATTTCTCAACCAGCAGAAAAAG
>Ga0209187_1000548_pt1 | contig 60982 bp, 20 predicted proteins | sample BantaG_FD_187430 | JGI IMG/M metagenome (GOLD analysis project Ga0209187, IMG submission 187430) | Marine algal microbial communities from Bantry Bay, Ireland - BantryBay_4 metaG (SPAdes) (version 2) | ecosystem: Host-associated > Algae > Red algae > Unclassified | place: Bantry Bay, Ireland...
GCGCAGTTGCCTCCGCTTCATCTCCATAGAGCCCGTCAACATCTATAAATTTTATTGGATTATTGTAAGCATTAATGTATGGTGTTTGATTTGCAAAATGACCTGCCAGAGGATCCACACCTATAAAGTTACTCACCACGGGATCATAGTACCTTGCGCCATAATAATACAAGCCTGTCAAACCATCTAATTCCTGTCCGGTATATCTATAAGGAGACTCCCAGTCCCCATTAGATTGCTCGACCATCGTCTCGCCGAAGGGTAAATATAATCTAAATTCGTAAGCATGTCCTAATGCATCGGTAAGAAAATTAGAGGAACCTAGGTGATCAGAGTGGTAGAAATAATCTATGCTCGTACAGGAACCATCTAGTTCACAGTCGTTCAGCGTCACTGCAACATCTTCTAAGGTTAGACTAGGAAAGTTGTAACTATCACTAATAAAGTCTATATCGGACTGTTGTCTGGCGGCAAGAGTTCCACTGTTAGGTCCTGAAAGATGATTGCCTGAATTGTGATTATCGACACTTCCTGATAGGCGACTTAAGAATCTAGTGCTTCCATTATAGTAGTGTTTCGTTACCTGTCCGTTGCCTCCTACGACTAGGTGTGGACTTGCATATACGGTATAGTTACCTAGGGTAGCTTCATCAATTTGAGGTACTTCATCCACATACATAGTAGTTATACTACCTATGCCTTTCATAGCTCGTTGTCCTCCAGCATCATAGATATGATGTTGGAAGGCTGTGTTTCCTATGTTGATGGATTTCATCTGATCGGACTCATCCCAGAGCATTATTTTAGCTTCTCCTATTGGATTTTCATGGAGCGTTAAATTTCCATTTCCATCATAAAAGAAAGTCTGATCTTCTGTAGGGTCTCCGTTGGTTATCTCACTGATGGCTCGCGGATGATCTTCATTTTCATAAAAATAGTTTCTGTCATAGGTGTTTGCTGCAACAGGTGATTGAGCTAAGTCATGTCTTTGATTTTTAGATTCTATTCTATGCATTTCACCATAGGTCATCGTAAGATCATAGAACGACTCAGGTGTATCATTATTAGTCATATTAGGATCAAAATTGCCAATCCCTTCTACCAGACGATTATGATTATCATAGGTATAGGTATGGTTATAGTTTCCACCTAGGTTGCTAAGGCTTGTTGTTGGCGCACTATTTACAATCTCCTTAATATTACCTACCAGATCATATTCTTTATAATCAACAAAACATAGGGCGTCATCTGTTGGAGAAATTACATTCATAAAATCTATCCATTGTAATTCATCTTGATAGGTGTAAGTTTCTTTTACTCCATTTGCAAATTCACAGTAAGACTTCTTCCCATAGAGATCGTATCCCACTTTCAATAAAGACTGTCCTTCACTTTCTATCTCCGCTAGATTACCTCCTTTATCATAACTGTAATTTACAACCGTCATATCAGGGTAGGTCATCGTTTGTATTCTATTCCAACTATCGTAGGTAAAGGATTCTGTAAAGCTCATTAGTCCAGAGATAGGAACTGTTAATGTTCTATCTATCTGTGTCACCTCTCCGTGTAATCCATAGGTAAATTGTTGGATACCAGTGGCATCTTCTACGGTTTGGAGTTGGCCTATATTTTCGTTGACCACATTATCAGGATAATAGGTATAATAAGTATTATTGATATTGCTTCCACCTCCTGGATAATTAGGATGTAATACTGATAATATTCTCCCTAAGGCATCATAGTCATAAGTAATGAAGTCATTCCCTAAGTTAGGTGTATTAATGGTCTTAATATTGTTCCAATTATCGTAGGTCATGGATCTCAATCCACCATCTGGATGATTATAGGTTTTAGTTCTACCAGCAAGATCATAGCTATAAGTTGTAGGATTACCGTCTTCTGGCATCACCTGCATTAGCTGTCCAATATCATCATAATCAAAAATCGTCTCTTTTTCGTTTTGAAACTGACGAAGGGTTCGCTCATCGAGATCCTTATGCGTTGTAGATGTTATAACCACAGATCCGTCTTCTATCTGCGGAGTAGATGTTGATGTTATCATAGATTCTTCATCTATGCTGTAGTTTATTTCTGTTTCAGTAGGTATTTCTGCTTGGTTACTTACAGATGTAGGCCTATCAAATTCGTCATATGCTGTTAAAGAAAACGCTCCATCTATGTTGTTGACAAAGCTAGCATCAGTAGAGCTACTAAAGCTAGGATTGTAACTTTTTACAGGTCTTCCTCGCTTATCTTTCATCGTTACACCTGAAACCGTCATCCCTACTTTCTCAAAAGTTGCGTAGGGTGAAATTACATCATTAATTACGATATCTTTCTTGGTTTGTGTTATCTCTCCCAGTCCGTTTCCAATCGATATGGTTCTGATTGGATCACTCTCCATGTTTTCCATATTACTTACATCGTAATGATCTGTAAAAGCCACTCGTCTGCCATCAACTACCTGATAATCATTCTGGATAGTATAAGCTGCCATACCATCTTCCTTAGGGGCTAAAACTGAAATGACTCTCCCTTTCGCATTTAAGGTAGTCGTCATAGTCTCGCCATTAATACCAGTTGTGGTAAGTGGGACACCAAAGAAATAATTATAGGTAGCTGATGATTCCCATCCAAAATTATTAGAAATTGTAACAGGATACTGTTTGAAACCATCACTGTCATAAACATAGGATGTTTCTAAGATCTCTCCTCCTTCTTCCGGCGATATTACGGATAAGACATTCCCATTATCTTCATCATAGGCGATGGAGGTCATATTAAAATCATCTTCTGTATAATAAATGTTAATTTCCGTAGGATCTCCAAAATCATTTACAACGCCAACTTCTCTTTTTCTCATTATATCGACTCCTGCAAATACAGAGATCGTTTTAGGCATGCTGATGATATGCTTATCTTCTTTTATTGGAAAGTAATCTATCTGTGTATCATACACATTGCCATTGCCTGACTGACTTACTATGGATGTTCTACCATACTTATCATAGGTCATTACCACAGTCTTGCTAATAGGTGTCCCGTACTCATGATGGGATACAACCGTCGAAGTTAAAATAGGAAAAGCAGCACCATTACCATGCTCACCTGATATATCAAATTCTAATTCACCTTCTTGCTTTTCAGCAGACATTTCCCATACTCCATTGGCTACAACAAGAGGTTTCCGTAATTCATAAGTATTTACAGTACTAGAAAATATACTTGTTGGGGCAATAGTGATATCATCTTTGTCCATTGTTGTAGGAGCCTCAACAATATTGATATCATCTTTTACACTATACTGCTCTGTAATACTTCCGTTTAGATAGTAACTGGTATTATTATACTTGGATACATGCTGCCTGTAAGCCGGGGCAGCAAGATCACCCGGAGTATCTCTATCTATTGTACGCACATATTCATACCCATAAAATTCTCTTTCCCTACGATCATACTTACCGTTATGATAAATAAAGTCTTTATAATAAGTATTTACACCTTCAATAGAAGACATGACTTTATCTTTAACTTTTACTTCACTCATCACCCATCTTCCGCCTTGCATATCATAGGTCGAGGGTTGAAGCTTGTAGTCTATTGTATATTCTCCGCCTATCGGTGTCGTAATCTTTTTTAGCTTATTGGTTCTTCTTATTTGAGAGTGCTTGATAGTAAGAGCTTCAGTATTTTGATTAAAGTATAAAAAATCTGGATATCCATCTGAATCATAATCTTGGATAGATTTAAGGGTTAGAGAAGTCGAAGCTGCATATGGTGTACTCTTAATTGTTGCACCTGCTTTAAAACATCCAAGGACAGGAGGAATGACAAAAGCAATTGCAAAACTGAAGGTTGCAGAAATAGCATTATTATTTGACATATTCTCCCTAAAAAAGCTGACAGGGATTGTACATGCGGGATCAAAGCCAGTTCCGTTATTGTACTGTACACTGTGAAGATCTGACTCTTTATCATATGAAAGGTAATCCACCAAACCATCTCCATTGATATCCACTAACCTGCCTACTAGCGAAGAGTATCCATGCCCTGCTGAATACCCCACATTTAAGCTTTGGCCTTGCCCAACTGATATTCCAAGACCATAACCACTTGTTAAATTTACAGCAGAATTGGAAATAGGAATTTCCCAGTCTGAAGCCTGAGGATCCTGATCGGCATATCCCATATTTAAAAAGGTATTAACTTTAAAATCATTAATAGTTAGTCGGTCACTAAGCCCATCTCCATTTATATCTACCCAGTAAATATCTGTTTTCGAACTACCTCTACCATAATTGCCTGATAATGCAAGACCAATTCCAGAAGTTTTTAAGTATATGCTATTCTTTTTGTCACCTGTACTACCCGCATCAGGGTTAGATTTAGAGGGTATTCCAAAGAAACCCGTCAACGAAGCATTTCCACTGAGACTAGATATTTCTGCTGCACCAGGGAAAATAGGGTATATTAGAAAGTTGGGATATTCAATCGAGGAAACCAGTCCTCCTGTAGAACTAGTAGACTGATAAAGGTTACTTTGTAAAACATCCGGATATCTATCTCCATTGATATCAAAATAATCTGTTAGATTACGTGACTTTCCTATTATCGTTTTGTTAAGACCAGCACTTCCACCAAGCACTCCTGCACCTAAACTTCCTCCTACTCTAGAAACTGTAGAATTAGACAGGGAATATTTATTAATCGCTCTAGCCCCTTTATCAGACTCTTCCTTCGCAATAGGTCCTTCATCATCGAAAGCAAGTTCTAAAGATTCTAAGAAGCCAGCTGCTCTTGCAGAATATTGTGAGGCAAAACTAAACCTAGCCATACCTTCCCATCTTGACCAAAAGAAAGTACCTTCATCATTTTCAACTTTATCTCTTTTGGGTGTTGGAAAATATACTACGGGTAGAAATTCGAAATCACTTAGCCCTCCTAGCAAGTTAGAGTTAGGATCAATGCTTAAGTCATCAATATTAAAGTCAGCTTCCGGATTTATCAACTCTATTGTGTTTTCTGCATCTTCTCCATCTTCAATCATCTCTCCTAAATTAGCTAAAACAGCCTGTTGTTGAGGCGTTAGTAAAGAACCATTTATCTTAGGAACATTCAGTAATTTACCTTCAACATCTGGGATCTTAGGATCATCATCTAAGTTTTCATCATACATGAATTGTCCCCATGATCTGTAGTAATTACCATCTCTATCGGAACCACTATATTGCAAAAGGTTCACAAAAGGCCTGATCAGATTTCCATAAGAAGCATTAGAGCCTGCGTCTTTAACCTCTGCTATTTTTAATGAAAAATTGGGATTTTTATCTCTATCATCTAGCACTTTCAAAACCTCATTACTGTAATATCCACCATGACTAATAAGTTGAATTTCTATTGCTTGATCTTGGGAACCCTTATTTATTGTAATCGGTCTCGGAAGAATATAATTATAACTTGTCCCTATTACTAAAACATCTCTTTTAGCAATTACACTACCGTTCTTAATCACCACGAGCGTGAGTCTGTCTTGAGGAGTCGGCTGGAATGAAGCTCCTATTGCAAATTCATCGAAGATATCTTCGTCTAGATCAAAATCTATTTCATAATTAGGACTTATGTTGGCAAATTTTTCTTCAAGTGTATTATAAGACTTCCACTTCCCACCATTAGAGGCTTCGAATTCATCTGTAAAATACTTATAAACTGTTTTGTAAACTACGGGAAATCTTTCTATTTCTTCGTCAAAGATTTTTCCATTAGGCAATTCATAATTGGCTGTAGAAAAAATCCTAGGAAACCAGTTAATTAAGTCCCATCTCTCATTTGTCTCAGATACGATTTCAAAAAGAACTGCTTTAACCTCTCCTTTATTTATATTTAGTGAACTTATAGCTGATGTAGGAATATTAAAACTAGCTTGATTCGATGGATCGACTTCTTGTTGCCAGATTATCTCTCCCTCAGTTTCATCAAACTCTTCATTTACATCCCACCCTCTAATTCTAAAAATTACCTTTCCAAGTGGTTTACCTACTATGACTTCTTCCCAAGAGATTGTATGATTATAGGATACGCCATTAGCAGTCCCCCCAGACAAATAAACATACTTTTGAGGAGAGCTTAGGACAAATCCATCTGCATAACTACTTTTATAGGGTTCTATTCCAGAAGCATTTTTATAATCATTACTATTTATAGGAATACCAAAAACACTAGTATACTCAATTGCGGGGTTCCAACTTACTTCTTCATTATCCCCTTCCTTATCTGTGTGTAATCTGAAATAGAACTTTTGTCCTTTTTTAACTCTAATAGGATTTTCTCCTACAATTATTGTACTATCCTTTATTAATCCATAATCAGGAGAAGGATCTACACAATCTTTTAAACTTCCAAGATAAGTACCTCCATCTTTCACTTCAAATCCCTTATTATTAATATAAATCATATTAACATTCTCTCCAGCTAAGTACGTAGCTTCAGCTAAGCCTGTTATTATGCTATTTGTATTAATTCTTACGCCGGCATGTTCTAACCTTTCTGCTCCTGATAGTATATTGTCTCCGATATTTAATAAAGGTATACATTTGGGACAAGCATATTCAGCAGAAGTACAAGTAACACAATTCGTAATATTCTCAAAGCAAGGATCGACTATAACCTTATCTACACAACCTAGAGGTACTCCAGCAGCGAACTCTTTAATTTCAGGATCAATATTACTGAGTTCACCTATATACAATCGACAGGTTCCCTGCACTGTATCATCAACTTCCTCTCTACTGTAGAATCCATTGTGATCCGTCTCAATAGAAACTTTTGCATCTCCAATTACTCCTCCATTTTTAATAATTATAGTTCCATCATGTGGTGCTTCCCAAACTTTCACTACATCATAAGAAGGCATATCATTATAGAATTCGTCAATCTCTGCTGGCAGATCATCTACAAGTACCTCTCCCATGACAATCATATTTTCAGAAGTCTGGCTTGAAATTTCGAATCTAGGTTGACCATTAGATTTATCAACGATATTAAAATATACATTACCATCAATAGATATGTCTGGTAGTCCATCACCATTAGCATCTGTAATAAAAATATTGACCCTATCAAGTGAAACAGATTCACTTATACCAGCATGAGCACCTACAGGTCCTACTCCTGCCGAAATACCTACATGCCCTGAAAGTGAAGCAGATAAGCTTTTATACGTATGATGTCTTTGTAAATTTAACAATTCTAAAGGAGTATCAGAAAAAGAGTGATTAGGTGCATTATCTATCCACTCAATTTCATGCAAATATAGATTTAGCACTCCATTTTCTTTTTTAACGATATCGGGTAGACCATCTCCGTTCATATCAATATTCGCGATTAATCCGCTATTAAGACTGCCACTTAAATCTAGACCGCCATCCACAGAAACTATATCACTTTTTAGTGAAGTATTACATCCATAACCAAAGAAAATATCTAAACCGCTAGAGATCGATTTAGAGATACTAGAACCTAAGGGCGATGCCTGATTTGTATAGTCCCCGATTCCAATGGGAAGTAAACCAGTTCCACCTAGAAATCCACAATCATCCCCTGAATTAAATTCTGAAGGAGATCTAAATTTTATCAAAGATTTTACAGAAGGTAAGTTGATGTTTCTTTGGTCTGTGTCTTTGTTTTTTCTTTTACCTAATCGGTGTTTTACTATTCCTCCTACTTCATGTAATTTTCTAATAATACAATTCCCTGTATCTGAAGTCGCTACTATAGAACCTTCTTGTGCAACGATTCTAGAAAATTCTTTTGCACTACCTTTTACTAATATAGTCTGTTGTTTACCATCTAAATCTATATACTCTAATTTTGTATTATTGGCTCCTCTAAAATTAAGACTATATTCTGCATATTTGATTTTTTTACTTTCAACTTTTATGTACTCATAATTTTCTCTTAAATTACGCTTAGTAACATTAATATCAGAATCTATAAATTGACGAGGATCATCTCCAGCATTAAAATTATTTCCGTTAATATAAATAAGCGTTTCAGCATCTATATTATTTAAGAAATTATTTTCACTTCCTGAAGCAGCGATCAAGGTAGCAGTATATGTTACTTCTCCGTTTGAATTCTCAGGATTATAGTTACCAATAAATCCAATTGAAGATTGAGATCCTCCTGCTATAGATTCAAAAGTAGACCATATATGAAAAGATGGATTTGATCCGTCATAATCCCACATAGAATTTTCAACGCTATACGACCCAGATTGTGTTAAGTTAGGATCCCAGTTGAAAGTTAATCTCGGATCTTTTGCCAAAATCATTCTAACTAAACCTTGTGTATCTTCATTTAATAATTCCTGACACTTTATCTGCCATGCCATCTCGGTAGGTCCTTCAGCATAAGAAGGCACAAAGCTCAAGGAGATAGTAAGGTCTCTTTGAAGTGTATCACATGCGTATTGGTTCGAATTATATATATATGGACAATTATCACAATCATAACCTATGTCATCTCCGTCTCCATCATATTGGTCTACATTATAAAAGAAAGGGCAGTTGTCACAAGCATCACCTATATCGTCTCCATCGGTATCTAATTGATTTGGATTGGCGGTTTCAGGGCAATTATCACAAGGCGTTCCCACACCGTCATTATCTGGGTCTATACCCATAGGATCAGAAATAGTCGCCGTAACTGTTGCGTCTTCTGGGCATAGATCACATGCATCTCCTACAAGATCTCCATCAGAATCAAGCTGGTCAACATTGCCTACATTCGGACAATTATCGCAAAGGTCACCTACCTGATCTCCATCGCTATCTACCTGATCTGGGTTAGGGACCTCTGGACAGTTATCACAACCATCATTTTCATTATCTCCATCTATATCAGAAACTCCACATGGAGTGGGATAGTTGCAAGGTTTTTGTTGTGGATTAAATACATCCGGACAGTTATCACAGAGATCTCCTATCTTATCTCCATCAGAGTCTACTCCGCAATCCGTTTCTTCAGGACATGGAGGTTCTATTGTTACTTCTTTGACATTAAATAATTCTCCACAACCTGAAAGATCATTGTGATACTCCATAATGTGACTATAAAATACTTCACCATTTACTGTTTCGACAATCTCTTCCAAAAGTGTTTTAGAAAACTGTCCATTTCCAGCTTTATATTTAAAGGTATATACTCTTTTATCAAGCCCTTGGCTAATGGTTATTGTTTCCAATCGTTGGTCATCAACTTGTTTGAATCCATATCTACCATTAATCAGTTTGTCTGATCTCGAAGGTGTTGAAAAAAAGGTTATAGTGTTCTGAGGACTTAGTCCTATTCCTCCTGTATATTTTATTTCATCTAAATATAAATTGACACCATTGTTTGCCGGGCTACTGTCGCCATTGGCAACGTATTCATAGATATATTGGATATAGTTACCATATTTATCTGTGGACTTCTCTAAGTACCAGATACCAATACCTTTGTCATTTCCAAGTCTATTGACATCATCTGCTGTACCATAAAGATGTACCGTACCATCAGCAGTCGTAACTTCCCATGAATATTCTGTTGGGTCTAAACCTATCCTCTTAATTCTTGAAAAGGAACCCAATTTTCTTTCTTGAAAATATTTATCTCCACTTGTGTTTCTTCCAACATGATCTGTATCGCAACCTCCCTTGTAGTGCCTATTGGGCATATACACTTTGTTATTCGTACCTTCGAATACAAGTTGTGTTCCATTAAGCATATATAGTTCTGTCTCAAAATCTCCATCAAAGACAGGCACACCCCACCGTGTATCTACAGAGATTGTTTGTACTGGAATATTCCATCCAAGTCCTAACCAACCACTTCCGCCATCACTAGAATATTGTAACCCTAATGAAGGTGCCATACCTCTTCTTCCTTGAGGTAGATTTAAGGGATAGCTCACTGTTGCATCTCCTTTCTGGCTTACTTGAGGGGGTGACATAATATTCATTCCTGCAAAGGGTGATGCCACTTCCATATCTGACATCATCGTCGGTGTAAAACTACTGGTGGATGGACTTTCTGGCAGCTGTATAACCCCATTGATATAATCACTAAAGTGATTCGTTTTTATAATGACGATTTGATTTTCTTTATCGATACTATCCACCTTAACGGGACTCCATACTTTAGCTTTTTCATTAAAATAAAAGGCTTGGATATCCTTCTCTGCATAGCCTGATGGCAACAGGTTCTTCTCGTATGGCAAACTAATGCTCACTTCTTTATCGAACTGTGTTCTGTGTGGCCCAAATCGGTATGCAGAAGACTTAGCTGTTGTATTTACCATACCCAAATTCAAGGGCGCTATATCCGTTTTAGCTATTTCCTCTATTGTTAAATTTATATCTGCTGTCAATGCTGCTACAGAAAGTTCTATACTCGCAGACTTAAAATCAAAAACCCCAACATACCCCGCTTTCAAATCTTTACTGAACCTATCATTTATGTTAGCTTCCTTTTTTTCAAAAATTATATCTGCATCTGATAATTCATTATCAAGGCGTATATATTTATCAGAAGTCGTCCCGTCCATTTTTTGTATGACAAGCTTTACTTCACTTGCAGCTAAGATTTCTTCTGTCAATTGTATCTGAGCACTTATTTTATTGTTCGTAACTCTATATTGTGTTGCACCAACTGAAAATCCAATCACTTTCTCTTCATTACACCATCCTTTCAACAATATTTTATTATTTATCTGCGCCTTAATATTTGTTTTTTCAAAAACGATATCATCAAGATTATTCCTGTCTATTTTAGAGATGCTAAGATTAGATATTTTGTATTGATATTGCCCTTGCGTCTTAAACCTAATAGAATTAAAACCCTCTGCAAAGTCATTTGCTGAAAGTATATGATACGCAGATTCTTGTTTATTGCTTTTCTTTAAAAAATCAGAGTTTATAGTACGGGATTCGTTAATTACAAAGGAGACACCATTATACGCTTCCACACCTTGTACCTCATATTGTAGCACATATAGTTCGTTTGCTTTTGTTGCATTATCTAAATGGAAATTAAATACGTTATCCTGTGGAGAATCTAAATCACCTGCTTTTTTCACACCTATGACACCACTGGAAATATCTGGCTTATATTCCTCAAGCACAGTGAATGGATTAGTAGAAGCCGAAAAAATTATGGGCACCAATAGCAAAGACAAGACTGTAAATCTTGAACTCAGACTAATAATGCTTTTGCTAATGTTATGATTGAAAATAATTTGCATAATGGTAATGATTAATCTACTACAACAATTTTTTTAGTGTACTTCTTTTCTCCAACGATCAGCTCCACAGTGTGTAAGCCTACGTGAGAAAAAAGTATTTCTATGCTATGGCTCCCTTCATCGAATCTAAGATTCTGATTGTCTAATAATCTTCCTGATTCGTCCCTGACAAAATAATTCACCTCTCCCTCAGAAGGGTTCTGAAAGCTAAGCATGCTAGTTTCTCCCCGCTTCACTGGATTAGGAAATAGTTCTAAAGCCGTCGTGCTTCTTGGCAAAATATCCTGAGATATATTTACAAATCTTAGATACTGCTTTGTCCCTTCTTTTTTATCAAGCAAGAATGTGGCCTCCCATAAATTATTATTTGACTGCTTTAGTTTTATAATTTTATTTTCGCTGAGCCTATCCTGATTATTTCCCAAGTTGACATACCAGTTTTTAGGATAAAGGACCTGAATATCTTTAGGTAACTCCACATACAGTGTTACTTCTTTTTTATCCTCTAACATAGCATCTAGATTAAACTTCCATGACCTTGCGATGGTAGGCTGCTTATCTTCCCTATTCACACTTACCTCCAATGCCTTATCATCATCCCCCCAAAATATAAAACTACCATCAGTTAGCTCTCCTTTATTCTTAAAATTATAATCTTGTAGTTTGTCAAGGGATAAACAAAAGAAAAAGTCAGATCTGTTATTGAAGGATTGCTTTTGGTACAGTTCTGATTTGTCATCGCGTCCTAAAGCTGTGACTCTGCTTATATAATCAGTTTCTTCTGATCCATTGAAAATCACGGCTCCATCTGAAGAAATATAATCCGAAGTTTCCAGCAAGGATATTCCATATTTTATAGCTAAATAAGAATGTACTCGTTTTTGTTGATCATGACTGATCGCTCTATCAAAAAGAATAATTTCTGCAATAAGGGATTCCTCAGCATTATCTAGAAATAAGCTAGGCTCTGATGAAATTTTACGATCCCATCGATCTCTGTAGAATATTATTTTAGACAAATCTGGTGTAGCAAAATAAGGTAAAGCGCGTTGATTTTTTACCTCAGCATCTGTAATTACGATAGGCTCAACAGTCTCTGATCCTAGCATCAGCACATCAGAAGATTTCGGATTAGAATTTACTAGAAACAAACTCACATTCTTACCCTTAAAATCTAGAGAAGACATGGCACTGAGCGGCTGACATAACGGATGAAAATTAAAAGCACTCCTAATTGTACTTTCTGGATTCGTTTTTTCTGGACTTCCTTTAATCCACAGGTTGTGATTTTTCACACCACCCGGAAAATGCTGTGCAACTGCAAAATTTGCAAATAGCAAAATCAGTAGAACTTGTACGTATATCGAAGAAGGATGTTTCATTTTTTAAATTTTAAGCGCTCAGTACGGTCGATTCACAATTAATTATTTATAGCATCTTGTCATGGCGTTACACAACCTGCAAAGAGTTTGAGCCATGCATCATGGATGGCATCGAAATAGTAAAAACCTTGAACGGATAGATCAGTTACGTACACTAGTAAACCATCCGCAGGTTCTATAATCGCCTTTCTCTGCGCATCACTTACTCTGGGCGCTAAAAAACCCTGAGTTTCGCTATTGACGGTTAGTTTGGCGCTGGACTCTGGATCTGTGTAGGTTCCTACGATTACCGCGGCATCAGGAAGGACTTTTATCTGAGCTGAACAAAGTTGGCTTAGGAAAATAAAGCAACATATGATGCACATTTTCTTGTATAGTAGCTTTTGATATCTTGTACTCATGTTTAATAAAATTTTATGCTAAATCGTCTTTTTTTAATGTTTACTTAACTAAAAACCAAGCTTGTCAAGGTGCTATACACCCTCCGAAAAGTTTAACCCATATGTTCCCATCGAAATAATAAAACCCTCTTACTGTATCTGAAGGATCCGTTACATAGACTAATAACCCTTGAGCTGGATCCTCAATATCTATTCTCTGTTCATCACTCACTCTCGGCGTCAGAAATCCTTGCGTATCACTATTGATCGTTAGTTTAGCACTGGGCTCTAGGTCAGTGTTATCTCCTATGACAACATTATCATCAGAAAGAACTTTAATTTGGGCGGAGCAGAGTTGGCTTAGAAAGATAAAGCAGATAAAGCAGATAAAGCAAAACAACTTCTTATATTTTAATGATTCATTTATAATTTTCATTAGTACTTTTTTATCTTAATAATATTCGAATTGTAATTTCTGAAGAATTCTACTCCCTCCTAGCCTATAACTGATATCATATTTCCCCTTTTTATATCCCTCTAAACTAAAGTCATAATTATTCAATCCTTCAAATAACATAGAGCTAGTAGTTTCAATCTTTTTACCCGTACCATCAAATAATTCTAATTCTATATCTTGATCTAATTCAGAATAAAAATATACTCTTACTCTAGAATTTTTCTGAGATAAATATAAAGGATAACTGAAATAATCTCGCTCCAGCATTTTATTACTAGAAAATGAGTTTTCATTAATCAACTTATTCTGGCTCAAGCAACCTAGAGGATCTCCGGCTTCTTGCACTAAAATTGTATAATCTCCATTCGTATCTTGCCTATACAACTTCCATGAATTTGGAATATCATCTGGATCCGAGGCTATAAGATTATATCTAAATACCGTATTTCCGCAATGAGTCTTAATAATTCTACTTCTAAGACCCTCCAAATTATTAATAGTTGTATAACTATTCGCATAGCTTAATCTAAAAGAATTAAATTCTGTTTCCTCAATATCTGATCTATCAAGTTCATACTGAAATCTACTATAATATCGATATACACTTTCATCACAAACTTCTTCAAAGGGGTTTTCTACATTATAATCTATTGTAACAGTAAGTTCGCTTTCTAAAAATTCTATTATAGTATAAGAAGGAAACACCGAAATGCTATTAGAATATGAGAAATCATTATCACACTCATTTGATGTAAAATAAAGATTACAAAAATGGCTTGGATTTTCTGCCCAATACGGATCTTCAATATAAGTTTTTAGAAGATTGTAATCAGTTAACTCAGAAAAAGTTAAAGTATATTTTTGATTTATTCTATCAAGAACTAAAGCTCCATCATAACATCCCGATAACCCAGTAATAATATTAGTTGACCAAATAGGAACCTGACCTAGATAAATTGTACTGATATTATTATAAGTGCTGGAAACAAATCCAGTACAACTTTCTTGTAAATTAACATCTTGACACTCATAATCAGAAACAAAATCAAACCTAAAATTACACTCATCTTGTACTATAGAATTAATTCGATGATCCCCCACTTCTGGAAGACAAGTAAGCTCTTCACAACAATCTAGGACAGTTAAATCCCATTCTGTATTTAGAAATGGATCAGAATTATAAATTATAACATTAATAAATTCAATTCCATCTATGTAAGGAATTTCTATCGCTGGATATCTAAATAATTGACCGTTATTCGTATATATTAATTCATCATTATAATGTATCTCAAATATATCTACAACAGTAAAATAGTTAAAGTAAAATTTAATGACTGGGTTCTGAGGATCAATACCTATATCGAAATGGATGGGAACATTTCCTGGCCCAGAATAACTCTGAGTATAACCGTTATAACATGTTATGGATTCTATATCAAGAGAATCGAAACAATCCAGCTCTAATCCAATAATATCAGAAGCTTCAATAATAGGTTTAATAAAACCAGTTATTGGAATTTCGCTTGAAGGATGGCTAAAAGTGTTATCCATGTCATAGTAACTACCTGCCGCTGACTTAAATATTACATCTCCATTTTCATCCACCCATCTAATAAGATAATTTTCAACAATATTACCTTCGTATATTAATTCATCAAAACTTAAAGCTGCTGGACCATCTGAATAAAAATTCAATTCGGTTTCCGCACAGAAATCACAGCTAGGAAAGGTTATAAATTCAATGGTTTCACAACAGCAATCTGAATATAAAACAATTCTAACTTCAGATTCATTTATAGTTTCGGATTCGTAACATATCTCTCCTGCATCGTCTAAGGGGAGTATTCCTGTAACCGAAACATCGTCTACAAATATTTCGTAAGTATTGTATTCTAAATCAACTTCACACAAATCACTGAAATCTGTAGAGATGCTGATGATGTTAATATTATTACCTACAACACCACAGTCTACACCGCAGTCGTAAGGAATTATTTTATCTGGAATACCATTACCATTCGAATCTCCAATAAACTGATCTGTACAAGCTCTGCAATTGTTAGATGGTATTCTTACCCATTCCTTCGGCTTACCATCATAGTAATAATAGCCTCTAATCTCAATGTCGTCATCATTTACAAATACCATCAAGGCGTCCCGAGTATCTGCTATCGCATTCATTTGCGCAAAACTCATTCTCGGAAGGAGCATGCCTCTAGGAATGTTCATAAGATCGGTGGGACTTTCTACGCTATTGACTTCTAACTTGGCAGAAGGGTCTGCAAAATTTTTCGGTCCTATAACTACTTTATTTTCTTCTATGACTTCAATTTGCGCTGTGTTTTGATTTATTGAAATGGAAAGTAGAAAGAAAATTGATATGATATATTTACTCATAGAATCTAAGGGTGCTTAATGAAAAATACTCTAGTATAAGTTAGAAAATTCTGCTTCGTGACTATATTTGTCCATTGTAGTAATTAGATTAATGGCAATTTAAGTCAAGAGCATTATAAACCCTATTTATACTTTGGTAAGCTATGAAGAATAAATAATTAATTTACAGTTTTGTAACGAACGGTCACTTTCGCGTAACGAACGGTCGGTTTCTTGTAACGAACGGTAAAATGAAGCTTTGTGGAAAGGAAGTTTTTAAAACGTAAATTGGATTCAACGGATGAATTAGATGAAATAAAATTAAGAACCCCATGATCTTGTTAAAAACTATATACCAGTGTTGATTGAAAATGCTATCGGAACATTATTAATACTAGTGGGAATAATTTGGTTTTGGTATTGCTTTGAGGAAGTCGATAATAGTTCATTTAGAGCTTATACCAATTCTAGTTTAGAATGAAGGTAATTATTTATTTTGTTCTTCATGTTTCTTCGTTAAAAAGCCTCGCCGAACCTAAGGGTTCGCCTACGTTTTTTGTCTTGATCCATTTTGAACAATTCTAAATCCTTTTCCGTCATCTAAAAATAGAAATGGTATTACTCATTGCAAAGAGATTTTTTTGCTGGATTATTTTTAATTGTTTTAGGAATACTATTATTAACAGGTTTACTTAATTTCTGATGATTAATAAACTCCCCCGTTGTTTGTAGTCAGGGGACTACAAACAAGCTTTTGGATTATGGGCGATGCGCGTCAAGGATAGTAAGTAAGTGCCGCAATGGAATGAAGGCGCTGTGCGGAGCACCAAAGCGAACGCGGAGTACTGAATAGCCTGACCCGAAGGGTGACGCCCAAATAATTACCTAGTAAGTACCTTAGCTATAGCTACCGTGCTACTCCAATGGTCATAATCCATTGAACTCAATCTTACTTTTCTGTCTATCCATAATGAGTACCAGCTAATAGTTAAATGTATTATAATCAATCTTCTGCTACACGTCTGGTGATTGGCAAGGGGTCTTGACCTCTTGGAGAGAAAGTTTATGAGATCTTTCTACTTGAGAGAATACAGATCTTATATTTTACCTAGCTGAGAACTGATATAATTTGACATAAAAAAAGCCCCTGAAAATCAGAGGCTTATCGCTTTTTTGTGTGATCGGTCTGGGGCTCGAACCCAGGACCCACGCCTTAAAAGGGCGTTGCTCTACCAACTGAGCTAACCGATCTTTTGCCCTAAAAGCAGCGCAAAGATATAGTCTATTTTTAAAAAATCAAGCGAACGAGCAAATATTTTTAAATAGAAATTATTTCTCCATCATATGCCCTTTGGGAATTGGGAAAAACGGTCTTAACTTCTTCTAATAAGGGGCTCACATCTTTGTACTTTCCAGAGTAATGACCTATCAATAACTTTTTGACCTTAGCCTGCTGAGCAATCTTGGCTGCTTCTATTGTCGTACTATGCCCTCTTGCCCTAGCCTTCACTTTTAGATCATGCATATAGGTCGCTTCATGATACAAAAGATCTACCCCATTGACATAAGGAATAATACTTTCATCATAAATGGTGTCAGAACAGTAAGCAAATGAGCTAGCTTCCCTCTGCGGATGTAATAGATTGTCAGCGAGAATTTTTTCTCCTGTATCTAAGCTTACATCCTGCTCAGAAAGGATAGTCTTTATCTGATCTACAGTAAGTTGATATTTTGCTAGTTCTGATTTTATAATCTTTCTTCTAGGTATTTTTTCTCTGAACAAGTATCCATTGGTCTGTATCCTATGCTGTAATGGAAAAGTAAATACATCTATATGCTTATCAACATGGATGGGCTCCAGACCAGTAGGACTATGCTCTACAATATTAATGTCGTATGCTAGGTGGCATTCTGTCAATCTAAATATACTTTCTAGCAACTCCCGTATACCAGGAGGTCCATAAACAGTAAGCGGATCCTTACGCTGAAAATGAAAAAACGACGTAAGAACACCTGGAAGACCGAAAACATGATCGCCATGTAAATGTGTAATAAATATAGCTTTGATATGATTGCGCTTGACCTTATACTGAGAGAGTCGTATCTGAGTACCCTCCCCACAATCTATGAGATAGTAAGATGATTCTTTCTTTAAGAGTTGTGCAGATGTAAATCTACCATAAGCAGGCATGGCAGCATTAGAACCTAGTACGAGTAGGTCTAATGGCATCTATTCTTCTTCACTAGATATTGCTTGCTCTAGTACCTGCATATTGACATAATCTACAGATTCTTGTACGGTAGGTATAATAGTAAGTATAGTCTCTAGTCTAGATATCTCTATCAGTTTCTTTACAGAAGGATGATGTATACCTGTCAATATGAAAGAACCGTAATCCTTCCACAACCTGTTAGCCGTAAGAATAGCACTCAATCCAGAAGAATCTACATACTTAACTAAACCTAGATCAAAAATCAGATTTCTGACACCTTCATTTCTAAGGAATACAAATTCAGATTTTAAATTAGGGGCAATTAATGAATTAAGATTATCCTCTTGCAACTGAAGTATCGAATGCTTTGTTTGTTTATCTACTGTGTATTTCAAAAGTCCAAATATTAGTGTATAATCACTTATCTATTAATAAGCAATGCAAATTTATTCCTTTTAGGGTAAAAAAAAATTGTAATGGCAACAAATAAAAGATAAAAGCAATAAAAATATGACAGAACGCCATTATTAAGCTTAATGATATGTTAAAACATGGACGAGAAGTCTAATTAATAATACATTTAGTCATTATGGCAGTTATTTATAGAATGGCACATTATTTACGGTAATAGTTTGATTACTATTATTTATATTTACTTATAATCACTAGAAATTTTTCATGAACAGAAAATTCTCACCAAAAGTTAAAAAGATAATCTCTCTTAGTAGAGAAGAAGCGATAAGACTAGGTCATGATTATATCGGTACAGAACATCTGTTACTGGGTATGATTCAGGACAATGATAGTCTAGCTATGAAGGTATTGGTTTCTTTAGAAGTAGATCTTGACGAACTGAAATATAAGATAGAGGAAAGGACGAACAGCATTGCAGAAGAAATTAAAAATCTATCCGTCGGTAACATCCAGCTAAATAAACAAGCAGAGAAAGTGCTTAAAGTGACCTTCTTAGAAGCTAAGTTACATCAGAACCAAGAAATAAATCCTGAACATCTAATGATGTCTATTCTGAAACATGCAGACAATTTTGCCTGTAAAGTACTTACAGAATTCGATGTAGATTACGATGGTTTTAAATCAGAATTAGAATATGTCAAGCAAGAACAAGATTCTAGCTTCTCAGATATTTACTCATCATCATCATCTGACTCAGATATGCCCATAGAAGAAGAAAACGAAGGAGATGCTTTCGGAAAAAGAAAAGCAAGCAGCAAATCCAGAACACCTGTACTCGATAATTTTGGTAGAGATGTTACCAGACTTGCAGAAGAAGGTAAACTAGATCCTATCATAGGCAGAGAAACAGAAATAGAAAGAGTTTCTCAGATCCTTTCTCGAAGAAAGAAAAATAATCCTATACTTATCGGAGAACCAGGTGTGGGTAAAACTGCCATCGTAGAAGGTCTAGCCAATATGATTATTCAGAAAAAAGTAGCTAGGACATTATTTGACAAACGTCTTATAATGCTAGACTTAGCAGCCCTTGTTGCTGGTACAAAGTACAGAGGTCAGTTCGAAGAAAGGATGAAAGCCATAATGAACGAGCTAGAAAAAACTGATGATGTCATTCTGTTTATAGATGAGATACATACCATAGTAGGTGCTGGAGGAGCTACAGGTTCTTTAGACGCCTCTAACATTTTTAAGCCTGCGCTTGCTAGAGGAGAGCTACAATGTATAGGAGCTTCTACCCTAGATGAATATCGTCAGTATATAGAGAAGGATGGCGCACTGGATAGAAGATTCCAGAAGGTACTTGTAGAACCTCCATCAGTAGATGATACGTATCATATCTTAGAAAATATAAAAGTTAAGTACGAAGAATTCCATAATGTTAGCTACTCTGATGAGGCTATAAAAGCATGTGTCAAAATGAGTAATAGATACATCAGTGATCGTTTCCTTCCAGACAAGGCCATAGATGTCATGGATGAGGTAGGCGCAAGAACCCACCTAAAGAACATCCATGTACCAGAATATATAGAAAAGTTAGAAAAAGAGATAGAAGAGGTCAAAGATGCTAAGAATAAGGCTGTAAAAAATCAGCAATACGAAAAAGCAGCTGACTTAAGGGATCATGAGTCTAAACTCTCCAGAAAACTAGAAGAAGGAAAAATAGAATGGGAGGAAGAATCTAAGACTAAGAAGTATCCTGTCAATGAAGATGATATTGCTGAGGTTGTAGCAATGATGACTGGAATTCCTGTAACTAAAGTTGCGCAGAATGAGAGTAAGAAGCTTGTCAATATGGCTGATGATCTCAAAAAGGCTATCATAGGTCAGGATGAAGCAGTACTCAAGGTTACTAAAGCTATACAGCGTAATAGGCTCGGTCTAAAAGATCCTTCTAAGCCTATCGGTTCTTTTATTTTCCTAGGGCCTACAGGTGTAGGAAAAACAGAATTAGCTAAGGCACTAGCAAAAAAAGTATTTGACTCAGACGATGCGCTTATACGAATAGATATGACAGAATACATGGAGAAATTCTCTCTGAGTAGACTGATCGGAGCGCCTCCAGGTTATGTAGGGTATGAAGAAGGTGGACAACTCACAGAAAAAGTAAGAAGAAAACCCTACTCTGTTGTCCTGCTAGATGAGATAGAAAAAGCGCATCCAGATGTCTACAATATATTACTGCAGGTACTAGACGATGGTCAATTGACAGATGGTCTAGGTAGAAAGGTGGATTTCAAAAATACACTTATCATTATGACTTCAAATATAGGCGTACGTCAGTTGAAGGATTTTGGACAGGGAGTAGGGTTCCAGACAAGTGCTAGATCCGAGGCAAGTGAGGATCACTCTAAGAGTGTGATCCAGACAGCACTCAAAAGGACGTTCTCACCAGAATTTCTCAATAGAATAGATGATGTAGTAATTTTTAATGCCTTAGAGCAAGAACATATCTTTAAAATTATAGATATAACACTTAATGACCTGTTCAGCAGATTAGGAGAAATGGAGTTTACCTTATCCCTTACTGCAGCAGCTAAGAAATATGTTGCGGAGAAAGGCTATGATCGTCAGTTCGGTGCCAGACCGCTAAATAGAGCGATCCAGAAGTATCTAGAAGATCCCCTTGCAGAGTATATTCTAAGTAACAACCCAGCAAAAGGAAGTCAGTTAAAAGCCAGTCTCAACAAAAGTAAAGATGGTATAGTAATAAGTTCTACAAGTGAAGTCAACACAGAAAATATAAAGGAATAGCGATATTTGTTATATTCGCAAGTAATACATAATTATAAATTAAAAAATAACATTTGGCAAAAAGGAGAGTATTTCAAAAAAGAATCGTAAAACCACAATTTAGAATTAACAGAAACATTAACGTATCTAAGATTCGATTAGTAGGAGATAATTTCGATAAGATCTCAGAGATCGTAGGAAAAGATATAGAATCCGGTGTCTACAGCACACATATTGCTGTACAATGGGCACAGGAAATGGAATTAGATCTAGTAGAGATAAGTCCTAAAGCAGACCCACCTGTGTGTAAGATTATAGATTATAACAAGTTCTTATATCTCAAGAAGAAGAAAGAAAAAGAGATGAAGTCTAAGACGGCTAAGACTGTTATAAAAGAAATACGGTTCGGACCTAACACGGATGATCACGATTTTGACTTCAAACTAAAGCATGCTAAGAAGTTCTTAACCGAAGGGGCAAAAGTAAAAGCCTATGTACACTTCAAAGGAAGAACCATAGTATACAAGGACAGAGGTCAATTATTGTTGCTTAAGTTTTTAGCAGAATTAGAAGAATATGGAGGTGCTGAAGCACTGCCAGAAATGGATAGAAGAAGAATGTATGTTATCATTTCTCCTCTAAAGAAGAAAAAGAAGTAAAAAAGTTCGCATATTATCACTAAAAGCATACCTTTGCGATCCGTTTAAAGAAAATTATTATGCCAAAGATGAAAACGCACTCTAGTGCGAAAAAAAGATTTAAACTAACATCAAAAGGAAAAGTAAAACGTTTTCAAGCTTTTACTTCTCACATGATGAGAAATAAATCTAAAAAAGCTAAGAGACATCTTAACGGTTCTACTATAGCTTCTCCAGGAGATGCTAGAAGAATCAAGAAGTTGCTTTGTAAGTAAAAAACATTTGTTAACTAATATATAGGCAAAGAACCTAGTTCCCTATATATTATAAACTAAAGAATATGCCACGGTCAGTAAACGCAGTAGCGTCAAGAAAAAGAAGAAAAAAGATTCTAAAAGCAGCAAAAGGATATTTTGGTGCTAGAAGTAAAGTCTATACAGTAGCCAAAAACGCTGTAGAAAAAGCTCTATCCTATGCTTATAGAGATAGAAGAAATAAGAAAAGAGCTTTCAGAAGATTATGGATTGCTAGGATTAACGCCGCAGCAAGACAAGAAGGAATGAACTACTCTAGATTCATGCACCTAGTTAACAAGAAAGAAATAGGATTAAACAGAAAAGTATTAGCCGATCTAGCTATGAACCACCCAGCTTCTTTTAAAGCTATCGTTGATTCTGTGAAGTAATCCTAACTACACATAAAAAATAATAAAAAAGCTTCCTCTAACGAGAAAGCTTTTTTTATGCCTTCTCATCTTCATGCCTTCATCCCTGTAAGGGGTTTCTGCTTCGACTAGTTCGTATTTGCTGCTTTAGCTGCGTAGAGCCTACCATATCTCTCTCCGTTTTATGCTGAGACCATGTACACGATTGTTAGAGCACGATATCTTGGGTTGCCTTCTTATACCAATTCTGCTTTAGCTTCATGGTCTATTGACCTTCTCTGCTATATCGAGCTTGAACCTGCCCTACTCTGCTCATGCCTTTCGTACTATTTATTTAGGTAAGGTAGAAAGGAGATAAAACTTTGATAAAGAACAACCTCAAAAGAGCTCCAAGACCTTTTGAGGTTTACTATCCCTCAAAGAAGATTAATGCCTTATCGCCTCGACGGGATCCATATTTGCTGCTCTTATCGCTGGAATAATACCGGATATAATACCAACAATTACTGATATCACCACACCAAAAATAAGATACTCAGGGGATGCGGCAATCTCAAATTTAAAAAGATAAGTTACAAGCTTCAAAACAGATACCACAAGTACTAAGCCTGCAATACCTCCTAGAACACATAAGAATATAGATTCTATAAGGAACTCAGTAAGAATTATGTATTTCTTAGCTCCTAAAGCCTTTTTGATACCTATAATACTTGTGCGCTCTTGGACGGATACGAACATAATATTAGCTACACTGAAGATACCTACAATCAGCGCAAATATACCGATCAAGGAACCTGCAATATATACAACACCAAAAACCTGATCCACCATTTTGGTCAGCATCGTCAGTTCATTTAAGGAAAAATTATCCCCATCCCTAGGTCTCAGCTTTCTAGCAGCTCTTAGGGTACCTACTAATTCATCTTTCAGTTCTGCTAAACTGAATCCATCATTGGCTTTGACATATAACAACTTTCCCGTACTCATTCTTTCGTTTCCCCCTGTTTTGATAAATTTCTTTGCTGTATTGAATCCGATCCAGATGACCTCATCATAATCAAAAAAGTTAAATGGATTTTCGCCCTCCTCTTTCAAAACAGCTATAACTTGGAATTTCTGACCAAATATTTTAACATACTTATCTATAGGATTTTGGTTGGGGAATAGCTCATCTATAATTTTTTTTCCAAGGATCACTTTATTTCCGCCAGATAAGTATTCTTTCTCGGTAAAGTACCTTCCCTGTTCTATCTCCACAGACTGCACTTCTGGAAACTCGTAAGTGGTTCCCATAATAAATGCGCCTCGTACGTTACTAGATTTATATTTGATGGTCCGACCATTGACATATACAGCAAAGGCGGCTGTACTCTTGCCTTTCATCCTTTCATTAATGAACTCGTAATCATCTATACTCGGAGAAGGCCTCTTAATGTATTTCCAGTAATTCATATTAGGATCTTCGTTCCATGGCATAACATCGACGATAATCACGTCATTACCCAGCTCTCCTATCCCACTCTTAATACTTTGTTCCAGTGAATTTACGGCTGATAATACGGAGATAATGCAGAAAATTCCGATCATAATACCTAGCAAGGACAGAAATGTCCTTAACTTATTGCCGACCAGAGCTTGATACGCTTGGCGGAAGCTCTCTAATAATATTTTGCCTATTACCTTCATTATTGGGTTTAAAATACGATAAAGTAATCGGTCAGAAATAATTCTATCGATAAACTTAGAGAAATATCTGTCAAATCTAATAACTACGAACCATTATGGGCTCATTATAGTTATAAAATTACTACTTTTGCCCACTGATAAAAATTTATATGAGGACTAAACTATCTAACTTTTCATTTGACTTACCAGAGAAACTAATTGCTCAGTACCCAGTAGATCAGCGAGACGAGTCTCGGCTACTTGTTCTACATAAGGATACGGGCAAAATCGAACATAAAATCTTCAAGGATATCTTAGGATATTTTGAAGAAGATGATGTTATGATTTTCAATAATACAAAAGTATTTCCTGCTCGTCTTTATGGAAATAAAGAGAAAACAGGAGCGGAAATTGAAGTTTTTCTACTTAGAGAACTGAACAAAGAATCTATGCTATGGGATGTTCTCGTAGACCCTGCGAGAAAAATAAGAGTTGGGAACAAATTATATTTTTCTAACGATGATGGAGATAATGTACTTGTAGCTGAAGTTGTAGATAATACTACAAGCAGAGGTCGTACGATAAGATTCTTTTATGATGGTAGTGAGGAAGAGTTTAAGAAAACACTAGGATCTCTAGGTAATACTCCCCTCCCTAAATATCTAAACAGAGAACCTGAAGCGATAGATATAGAACGATATCAGACTATATATGCTAAAGAATCTGGAGCTGTGGCGGCCCCTACAGCAGGATTGCATTATAGTCGCGAACTTATGAAGAGACTGGAGATAAAAGGAATCGACTTTGCGGAGGTAACGCTTCACATAGGACTAGGAACTTTCAGAAGTATAGACGTAGAGGATCTTTCTAAACATAAGATGGAGGCTGAATACTTCAAGATAGATGCTAAAGCGTCAGGAATTGTAAATAAAGGCTTACAAAATAAAAAGAAAGTATGCGCAGTAGGAACAACCTCTGTACGTTCTATAGAATCTGCAGTATCTGCAGAAGGATTACTAAAGCCAGCATCAGGATGGACGAACAAGTTCATCTATCCGCCTTATGAGTTCACCATCCCTAATTCTATGATTACAAATTTCCATTTACCTAAGTCTAGCTTAGTCATTATGGTAGCTGCATTTGGAGGATATGAGCTGATTATGGAAGCTTACCAAGAAGCTATCAAAGAAAAATATAGATTTTTTAGTTACGGAGATGCGATGCTAATTATATAAATTTCCTATTCTAGGGAATCTTTATAGCTATTCTTTTGTATAAGTAATGGAGCTTAAATTTTAAAGATCTAAGGTTTCCATATTAAAGTTTTAGACAATTAATATTCAATAAGTTACGTATGTAAATTATTATACTTTTACAAGTAGATTATATTTTTCCTATAATATTTTGTCACTACTTATTTTTAATTACTTTTGCTGAAATTTTAGGAAATTTTCAGTTGTTTACTTTTAACTATTTACTATATGTACTGGACATTAGAATTAGCACACCACTTAGAAGATGCGCCTTGGCCTGCGACTATTGATGAATTAATAGACTATGCCATTAGGTCTGGATCTCCTCTAGAAGTTCTAGAGAACTTACAGGCGATGGAAGATGAAGGAGAAATCTATGATAGTATGGTCGATATTTGGCCTGATTTTCCAAGAAAGGATGATTTTCTTTTCAATGAAGATGAATATTAAATCAAAGACTAGATAAGAAATAAGAGCCTTATACACAATGTGTGTAAGGCTTTTTTTTATTTTTGCAACATGAGTGAGCAACCTATAATTATAGCCATAGATGGTTATTCTGCTTGTGGTAAATCTACCCTAGCTAAGGATTTGTCGAGATCCCTTGCTTACACTTACATAGATAGTGGCGCAATGTACCGAGCTGTGAGCTATTACAGTATAGAGCATAATATCGCCCTAGGTGATCTCCCTAATCATCTATATGATATCCATATAGAATTTTCCATAAGAGACCAAGAACAGATTATATCACTCAACGGTCAAGATATATCTACACAGATCAGGTCCGCTGCGGTAAATAATATCGTTTCTCCAGTAGCCACTATTTCTGAAGTAAGAACTTTTCTAGTGGCGCAACAACAAGCTTATGGCAAAGGAAGAGGTATCGTTATGGACGGTAGGGATATTGCATCTGTGGTATTTCCCGATGCCGAACTTAAGCTCTTTATTACTGCTGATATCGACATAAGGACGCAGAGAAGATTCGAAGAATTAGGACCATTAGCGGCGGACTACAGCTACGAGGAAGTGAAGGCTAATCTCCTTTCTCGAGATCATATCGATAGTACTAGAAAAGATAGTCCACTGACGATATGTCCTGAAGCCATTATAGTTGACAATTCTAATCTTACCAAGGCAGAGCAGCTTAAAATCTGCTTAGACTATGCCCATTTAAGAATCAATAAAAAAAGGGAAACCAAAAATATTTGATTCCCCTTTATTTTTTATAGTACATCAAGTACTACTGTTTTAATTCCATAATTAAACTAGAAATTAGTGCTAATTATAAACGTAATTGTATTATACCATTTCTATTTTTAGATGTCGGAAAAGGATTTAGAATTGTTCAAAATGGATCAAGGCAAGAACGAATGAGTTCGACGTAGTCTAATAAAGTACGAAAGTGCTTTAAATGAGAACCCTGCCTCCTTGCATACGGCAGGCACAGCGCTAAGCGGGCGGGTTAGCAAAGAACCCATAGGTTCGGCGAGGCTTTTTAACGAAGGAACATGAAGAACAAAATAAATAATTACCGTCATTCTAAACTAGAATTGGTATTATTACCTTAAGATGGTAACGCTATCACTTATCGTTACAGGATCATTTCCGTTTCCTGGAATAATCTTCATGTAATATACGTATACGCCCGGCTGCACTAACTCTTGATTATATTTACCATCCCATAATACTATTCCTGCACCTATTTCCGTACCACTTATTTCTTGTATGAGATTACCCCATCTATCATAAATGACAAAATCTTCTATTCTTGTATCTGAGTCTGAAGAGAAAATCACCCACTCATCATTTTCTCCATCTTCGTTAGGAGAAAAAGTATTCGGGAAATAATAATTTTCAATTGTTTGGACATCATAGCTTCTACATGCGGATACAGAACAGTTAGTTTCGTAGAATACCTCTACACATAACTCTCCATCTTCTGTCGGAGTTAATGTGATTTCTTCACAGCTCATACCATTACAAACTTCATCTCCATTATTTGTCCAAACAATATTTGTAATACCTGCAGCTATCGTTGGATCTATAGAGTAGGTAGCTGATTGCCCATTGACAATAGTAGCGGATCCTGTAATTACTGCTTCGGGTTCTGCTGCGGCACTGATGACGAAACTTTCCGAACTTGTACATCCATTATCATCGGTAATCTGAATATCATAATTAGCAGGCACTAATCCTGTCAACATCGTCTCTGAACCTATTTCATTATTATTAAGCGATAGTACGAAATTAGCTGTTGTGAGAGTAGGTGTTACAACCGCATTCCCCTCTTGTAACAAGTAACAATCAGGATTTACAACATCTACACTTAAGGTAGGTGTACCGTATATTTCTACAGGTATAGTAATAGAGAAGTCACATCCCATTTCTGTATACATATATGTATAGTTGTAAAGTCCTGGATCTATCGATGCTATTTCTATAGCCCCTTCTGGACTTACAGAAGTTCCTGACCAAGTTCCTGTTCCACTACCATCGGAATTAGAAATTATAACACCTAAACTTACTACTCCTCCTACTTCTTTACAAGTATTAAAATCTGTAGCATTAGGGACTATAATAATATTAGGACATGGCATTGCTTCACAACTCGCGTCAGCCATAGAATTAGCACAACCATTATTACTGATCGCAACTACAACAATCACTACTACATCCCCTTCTGATAATCCAGTTTCTTCTATAGTTGTCCCTGTCTGTGTAGTTGTATTCCCGTTAATAGTAACCTCATACTCTGATGCATTCGCAACAGGATCCCAACTAAACTCTACACTATTCAGCGTAGACATACATGTTATTACTGGTGCTTCTAATCCTCCTAATATTTCTATCATTACAACCCTTGAGCTACTACATGCTCCAGAATCATCTACATAAGAAAGTGTAATATTAGTAAGGCCTACGCCTGCTACATTAGGATCGAAAATACCGTTATCTGCATCAGTTATTCCAACGCCAGACCAAGTTGTCGTACCTCCTGTAGGAGCACCTCCATCTACTAATACAGTACCTGACAAAGTAATCGGAGTGACGCTTCCCTCTAGACAAATAGGATTAACAGCATCTACCATTACTTCTATATCTGGACAGTCCGATGCAGAACATGAACTAGTACCTGTAACGTCCATACATGTATTTTCACTTAGTGCTGTCACAGAGATATTTATAACATCTCCTACTGATAGGTTATTTACTGTAAAGATTGTTTCTGGTTGGTTAATCGTCATATTGTTAACCGTTACTTCATATTCTGTAACTCCTGGAATACTATTCCATTCAAAAGTTACAAAGTCTATATCCTGTGCTGTGCAATTAACGATCAAATCGTCTAGTGGAGCGTCCACCACGATAGATATAATATCTGATCCAGGACAAGCTCCTGTACCATCTATGTATTGCAAAGTAATATCCCAGGTTCCTACACCTGCAACAGAAGGATCAAAAGTACCATTGGTAGTATCTGTAATTCCCATTCCCGACCATTCTATTGTTCCGTCTACTGGAGCAGAACCGTCCACTAATATTGTTCCTGAGAGGTCAGTCGATGCAGCATCTAAACATATAGGTCCTACTGCATCAGCATCTACTGAAATAGTAGGACATGCCGATGCTGTACATGTAAAATCTGTCGTTACGGAAGGACATAAATTATCTGATATTGCCGTGACTTCTATCGTTACACTCTCCCCTTCTGATAGTCCTGTCACTACATATGTATTTCCTATTTGCGTTCCTGTAGGTCCAGCTGTTACAACCACGTCATAACTAGATACATTATCAACATCTGCCCATGTAAATTCTACCTGATCTAATTGCGGGTTACACATAATTATGGGAGCTTGTACTTCTGGGACAACATTGACCATAAGGGTTTCTTCTGTGGATTCACAATTTCCATCTTGAGCTATTACCGTGAGTGTTTTCATTCCTGGAGTATCCCATGTAAATTCCCACATATCAGCTGAAACTGCCGTCTCCGTAAGCGCATTGGTGTTCTCCGTAAATATGGGTATACCAGAAGAAACATTAACCGTTACCTCATAAGTTTCTGTTATACAAATCTCAGTCATCTGAGAAGAAGCCAACAATATAGGAGATGCGTTTATTAGCACCGTTGTCGAGGCAGTAGCTACACAACCATCATCTAGTGTGTAAGTATAATCTATTACTCCAGCGTTCTGTGTAAAAATATCAACCTCTCCTGTAGATGGATTTACACCTATACCAGAAAAAACTCCTGAACCAGGCGTTATTGGATCTACATCTACAACCACTGTTATATTCGTACTTAGAGCATCTACACAGATTTCTGTTTCTGATGGTGTCAATGTAATGTTCGGTAGGTTACAATTCTGCGCAGTACAGGTAAGCGAAACTACATCTGTATCTCCACAAATAGAATTCGTCGTCGCAAATACTTCTATTGTTACAGACTCCCCTTGCGTCAACCCTGTAACCGTATATGTTCCAGCTGCATCATCTAGTACACCCATCGCACCAGCTGGTGCTGTAGTCATATCTACTACATATCCAGTAGCCTCCGCTAATAAGGGCCAGCTAAATACAATCATATCTGTAAACTCTGCACAAGTAAGCATAGGAAACATTAGTGCGGATTCTATCGTCACCATTTTCATTGTTGCAACAGACTCACATCCCGGAGCACTTTCTATAACTAAGCTTACAGTTTTTACGCCCTCTGAGTCCCATGCTACGGTAAACGGCCCTGGTCCATCTGGTACAACACCAGTAGGTACATCTGTTCCAAAATCCCAATTATAAGTATAAATAGGATCTTGTACTCCGGTATATTCTATCGTTACATCACCGCCGAAACAAGCCGCCACATCCATGGTGAAATCACCAACAGGCACATCAATTACATCTACTAATTCACATACAGGAAAACTTTCTAGACCGCACCCATCTATAACTGTAACGCAGACTTCACCTGTGGTAGCCCCTGTCCAGTCTACCATAATCTCATTAGTACCTTGACCTGCAGTGATAGCTCCACCTGTTACCGTCCAGTTATATGTATTTCCTGCTTCATTAGTTACTGTATAGCTCGCCATAGGATTAGCAATACAAATTCCATCCAACGGTAATGTGTTCTCAAAAATTGCTTCATCTGGGTTGTCGAATACAATGACAATCGATGGATTTATTAAGAAAACACACTCATATAATGGTGTTCCAGGGTTAGCAGGATCGTCAGGTCCAGTAACTGTTATTTGGAGATCTATAATGTTAGCATCCGTGGGACCAACTGTCAGAATTTCAGGATTACCGTCTCCATCATCTGCTATTTCTAAGCCTCCGTCCAACCATGTATATGTCAAGCTTGCTGCATCAGCGCTCGGTGGTAAAACAAGTGCTGTCTGATCGAAAGAAACTTCTACGAAACCTCCCGAACAAGGAGCTTGCTCTAGCATACCGTCTAATTCTATTACATGGACTGTAAGATCCACAATAGAATCACAACCATCCACATCTGTTACAGATGGACTACCCTCTAGCGTAAGATTAATATTCAGACCGTTAGGTGTCGCATTATCTATATCTATTCCTTCGTATGTAAAGGCATCTAATTCTGATTGGCATAGAATAAATTCTGGCTGACCTATAGCAGATTGTGGTAAAACATCGAAAGTCATGATCTGATCATATGGACAACCACATGAGGTTGTAGCATTGAACGTAACGGTCTCCGTTATTATCGCTCCTGTCGTATTGGGAGGTGCAGTTATATTTCCTCCTTGCCAGCTTAAACCATCACCGTTCACATCCGGAGCAGCTATCCCCGCAAAAACTTCCCCAGAGCATACTTGTGGATGAGTGAGTATTTCATTAGCTATATCTACTACTGTTACATTAATTACTTCAGAACCAGATTTACAGGGCTCATCTATATTATACCTAATTGTATATTCTCCAGCTTGAGGGAAGGTATAGTTTAGAACCACATCGCTATCTATAAATTCTTCATTTACCCCAGAATCTGAGGTAACAAACCAGCTCGTGATTTGAGATAAATTCTGAAGGCCGTCAGGAAAGAATTCTAAGCTTGCTCCCGTACAGAGCGGAAATCCAGAAGGATCAGGATCACAATTTCCATTCACTGCAACCGGTGGTGGAATAAAGTTAAAAGGGTTGAAAGATCCTATTAAATTGATTTCAAAATCACAGACAGAACCTGCGCATCCATCAAAAAATACATAATAAGTTTGTCCTGGAACCCATGTAGCATTCGTCTCGATTATACCTGTTGCACAATCTGGCATACACCATATGGAATTAGTAAAACTACAATCATCATATATACCTACTTGCATACCTGTAAAACCATTGCCAACAGTTGTGCAATTTAATGCTGAAAACTCAATTTGGAAATTACCTTGACCAGCCACAAAGGCATACCATGTAATATTATGCACAGTTCCTCCTCCTGGACAAAGTGGTCCAGGTTGACTTCCTCCTGAATCTCCAGCAAACATAGTCCCGCAAAATCCATCTAGTAAATTTAGATCGCATAAAGTTTCTGTATTATTATCCTCAATTTCTTGACATATAGGAGTTATAAAATCCATCTGCTGCTGTGATCCACAATCAGGTGGATCAAACCCAAAATCAACACTCGTATCTAACGTACCTGGAACATAATTAGGACAAGTAAAATCAATACAATCGGTGCTAACACCATTTGCATCTAAGGGATCAGTCCCTATACCATCGTTATCGTTATCAACGGCTGCATTAGCTCCTGCACCTACTGCAGAGGGCATTGATAATGCCAACGAACCGCCTCCCCCAGCACTAAAGTTTACAGGCAGTATAGAAACAATATACATACCAGGAGGTAGATCAACACTATACTCTCCACTTGGACCACTTGTTGTCCCTGCAACTACATTTCCATTACAATCAGTAATCTGCATAGAAATATTAGGAAAGATATTATCACCTCCATCAAATCCGCCACTCATGTTTGAGTCTGCATAGATAACACCACCTATCGTAAACTCCTGATATACACCCGCATCCACAGATTCGATATCTTGACCTGATAGAGCTACTATGTCATCTACTTCACCGTTTGTGCTAGGATCACCCGCTGGATCAGAATCTCCATCTGTTCCAGTAGGGTTACCAGGGTTATCCTGATTTGTAAAAAAGAAATCAGGCATCAACTCAAATTCTATATCGTATACGCCAGGTGGAAGATTACAAAATCCATACAAACCTCCACCAGCTGTCGTTGTTGTGTTTACATTATTTCCATCTAGATCTACGGTCTGGCTTCCATCACCATTCGTAATGTTGACTACCCAGCCATCTAGTTCCATATCCGTCCCAGGATCAAATACACCATTACCATTACAATCTTCAAACACCATATCGCTGATGCATATTTCTTGGTAATAACCAGCATCTGTATGAGCTAGATCAGGTTGTGAAGATGTTATTGTTATACAATCTGTTTCTCCAGACGTCTGATCTGGATCACTATCATCAGTGTCGCCAGCTGTTGCATCCATTTCTGTCAAAAAGAATGTCCCGTCATTAGTTGTGAAAGTCACGTTATAATCACCAGGCGGTAAGTCATCAAAACAATAATCACCATTTCCTCCAGGAGAAATTTGTGTTGTATATGGCATTCCATCTAAGTCTAATACGGGGCTACCATCACAATGCGCTAGATCTATCGTCACATTAGAATAATCCATTCCATCATTATCTTCTCCATTTCCATCTTCATCGAGGAATACCGTTCCACATAAGCTAGTGGAGCTTATCATACCTACGTCTATATCTTCTATTAGAGTTCCATTAAATGTAAAAGGCGGTGTTTGCCAACTTGGTCCAGTTCCTACTGGTGCATTGCTATCATCTGTGACTCCCCCTGCATTCTGTATAGTAAATGCATCCATATCAGGCATTAATATAGTATAGATTATATAATAATCTATGCCACTCACTAATCCTGTGAATTCATATTGACCTCCTACTTCAGTAAATGTGCCTAAAGAAAGACCACCTATGTTTTCAAATATCTCCACAGTAACGCCTGAGATAAGGTTCTCCCCTCCGTCCTGGATTCCATCTCCATTTGTATCTTCCCACACAAAGGTCTGCACATCTTGAGCATTCATTGCAATTGTACAACCAATAAAGAACAAGAGAAATAATGAACGTAAAATTATTTTCATACTTAATTTTTTATAATATCCTGAAGATTAGAATAAGTATGGCACTATAAACTCTAGTGAATAATGGTGCATACATAAACTTACTCAGGGTCTAATTATCCTAATTGTTTAGCAAATATGTTAAATAAACTGTAGATCCTATGATGTACTTCTTATCTAAATCAGGAGCATTCGTGAAGTTAATTAAAATAAGTTCCGACACAAAGCAAGAAACCACTATTTTACAACCCAAAAGCTACATTTTATAGACCTTTCAGCGCACTAATTCGCTGCCTATCTTAAAGAAAAAAGGGCATCCAGTAAGATAAGTTTCTGGATATGAAGACTATGCAAGAAATACAGATTAGAAATTTATCATTTTTTGATGCAAAACAACTTCATCCTGGAAGGATAGTCATGTAGTTTTTGACATAAAAATAAACCCTAATATCTGACTATTAGGAAGTAATATATTGTAAAACTACTTTATATATTATCTAATTAGTGTAATCGTACCTTTTATAAGTTCTACCTTTCCAGAAAGCATTCTTAGTTCTGCTATGTAAGCAAATACATCAGGATTTACGGGTCTACCTCTAAAGTTTCCATCCCATGCAGCGCTTTCATCTCCTGGAACAAAGTCCTTTGCCTCGTGTAAAAGGTTTCCCCAACGGTCTATGACTTGAAAAACTTCTACTTGCTGGACTAATTCAGAAGAATAGATCACGAAGAAATCATTTGTTCCATTTCCGTCCGGACTGAAAATATTAGGTACATACACATTAGCTTCATCTTCCACTACGATGCGTATGTTGTCAGTAGTTGAACATCCATTTTGGTCTATAATCGTGAGTTGGACTGTTACAGTTTCTTCTGGAGAAAATGTAAATGATGTACATAATTCACATCCTGGGATATTCGGTTCCCATATCGTACTCTGGATCTGAGATAGGGATATATTCGTTATTGCAGAAATGTCGATAGAGTCTCCAATAGAAATCGTATCAGAATCACCAAGTTCGAGCTGTATGTCATTACCAAAACCAACTGAAACTTCTTCGAAATAAGTACAGCCATTAGCATCTTTCACTTCTATGGTATACACGCCCGGCGATAAAAAGTTAAAATTATTGTTAGAACTAAATTGCCCATTCATAAATGAGTATTCAAATGGTGCTTGGCCTCCCACAACATTAGTAACCTCGATCATTCCATTATCGAATCCAAAGCAACTAGGTTCTATAACACTAAACATAAGATCGGATAAAGTGGAAGTCGTTTCAGCAACAACAATTCCTGATACCGTAGAGCATCCGTTAGATCTATCCGTAATCTCTAATTCGTAAAACCCTTCTTGATTTACTTTTAAGATAAGTGAACTATCCCCGTTTAATATATTTCCATCTTCGGAAGACCACGAATTAGTAAAGTTAGACCCATTAGAAGAGTTACTCGCATCTAAGCAAACTTCTATATTCTCACACTGAAATATAAAATCATTTTCTATGACAATTACAGGTTTTGTAGTGTCTATACCTACCGAGAATTCTTGGGCTGCTGAACACCCATTTTGGCCAGTGACAACTAGACTATACGTTCCTTCTTCCATAATATTTACACAATTATCTGTTCCTAGACTAGCCCCTAAGTCATCTAACCACTCTGTACTCATATCATCATCAGTAAAAAGACCACAGATTTCTACCGTCGAATCTTCACAGGTAAGAAAACCATTTGCCACATCAAATACAGGAGGCACTTCTACATCATCTACAATCGCAGTATCTACTCCTGTGCACCCGTTGTCACCAATTACAATAAGTATATATTCACCCACTTCTCCTACCATAGGATTCTGTAATAAGCTATTGAAACCATTAGGACCTATCCACCTGTATTCTACACCTGGGTCTAGAGAAAGGCCGTTTATCTGAACAGAATCTCCTACACAGGGTAAAGAATTATCAAAGGCTTGTACATCGGGAGGAGCAGTATCTAGATTTACAATAGCAGAATCTACTTTAGCGCAACCATTATCATCCATAATGGTGACAAAATAAGTTCCTCCATCTGTTACTGTTGGATTTGATTCATTAGTAAATAAGTTAGGTCCCTCCCAAGTGTAAGTAGGAAAATTGGCCGTGTTCGTAGCGGATAGTTCTACTGTAGGTTGTAAGCAATCTATGACACCACCCGAGGTATTTACAAATGGTATCGTGTTATCTTGCTCTACATTTAGAATTGCTGTAGCTGAACATCCGTTTTCTGCAGTTACCGTTAGGAGATAAGTTCCTCCTTCCATAACGATAGGAAAAGGATCTGTACTGGAAAAATTATCTCCTGACCAAAGGTACTCCGCAATATCTTGCGTACTCTCCACGCCTATACTAATACTTAGTTCCTCACAATCTAGTGTATCTGAGTAGATGGGTGTTAGAATAGGATTTAGGGTATCGAGTCCTACTGTTGCTGTATCTAAAAATGTACATCCTTCATTTGTAGTTATCGTGACAATATACTCCCCTAGAGTAGGTGTGAAAAAAGATGATTGATCCGATACAAAGCTACCAGGCCCTTCCCAATTATAAGCTAAATCTATCTCTTCGGATTCAACAGCTATATATGCATTAGAACTCAGGCATGAAATATTTTCAGAAATCAAGTCATAGAATAGTTCTGGTTCTTCAGGATCTATGTCAAATTCATACCGATTTTCGCATCCATTGTCTCCTTGTACATCTAGAAAATAAGTACCACCTTGATTTACAAATATAGTATCTCCATCTGTGCTTTCTGTAAATGGGAATTCCCCACCCCAAGATTGCATAGTGGTCCCATTATAATCTATACTTTCGACAGTGGCAAAACCAAGAATTAAATTACACTCTAGTAGAGCATTATTATCTACAATAAATGTTGGAATTGCAGGAACAGTATCAATTTCGACCTCAATACTATCTTTTGCTATACATCCGTTTCTATTTAACATAATTTCGACAACATATATGCCAGGATCGCAAATTAATGGGTCTTTGATATCCGCCGAAAATCCATTATCACTTCTCCATAAATAAGTTACTTGATTAAAATTTGATGTAGCATCTATCGTAAGTTTTTCATCAAAGCAGTTCAAAGTATATTGATTTTGACCTAGCGTAATAATCGGCGCAATAGTATCAGCTCCAATAAAAACAGAATCAATATGTAAACAACCAAATTCATTTTGGTATTCAATATAATATGTTCCTGTCGCACCTACAATCACAGTGGAATCTGTTTGGGGAACAACGTCTGGCCCTGACCAACTGAAACTTAAAAGTGAATCTACTGAAATGAACTTAAGTCTTTTCGTTGGTCGTCTACACGATACTCTTTCAAAAGAATATTCTATAAGACTTGGAACTGTTCTATCTGTTACGGAAACCGCATCTTCAACTACACAATTAGTTATTGGATCAGTAATCGTCAAATTATACCATCCTGATGCTGCAACAATTGGAGTTGCAGAATTGTCTACAAATCCGTCTGGCCCTTCCCACTCAAATTGTAAGCCTAAAGTATCTCCGATAAACTCTATTTCCGTAATAGGTTCGTCACAGGTTATTTGACCATCAAGAATTTCAACTCCTATTTCAGAAAAAACAAAAGGGACGAAAGTACTATAATTCGAAACACAGCCATTCTCTACCGTTACTTCAAGGAAATAATTTCCTGATACAGATACCACTGGATCAGCTATCATAGAGTTAAAGTCATCTGGTCCAGTCCAATTATAACTAACAATTGGTGTTAAACTAGTCACTGTAATTTCTCCTCCAGAAAAACAACCTAAGGGAGCAACATTTATATTTAGATCTGGTATATTCGAGTCTTCTACTATATTTATTCTATACGGATCGATGCATCCATCAGGAGTTGTTATAGCTAAACTATACAATCCTGGTTCTGCAACTGCAATCGTAGATCCTATAAACGTAACTCCTCCTGGCCCGATCCAATTATATTCATAATTAGGATCATCGGGTGTAACTGTTATCGTTGAAATAGTATCTGAACAATTTAAAGGTGAAGAGAGTAAATCAACATTTTCTAGCAAATCAAAATTTTCAGAAATTTCAATATCCGTTATGACAGAACATCCATTAGGCAAAGTAGCTGTGACTATATAGACACCCGGTGAACCGACTTCTACACTATTACCTTCAGCAAAAGTATTACCCTCAAATGACCATAATAAAGTATAATCGAGATCATTATCTGCTGCTGTAATGGTTACAACAGAATTCTGGCAAGTGATATCAGACCCAATTAGTAATGGCGGATCTATATCCACAGTTTGGATAACTTCATGGCTATCCGTATATACGCAATTTAGGACATTATCAGTTATGGTTACATTGTAGATGCCTGGAATGGTAACTAATGGATCTTCATCATTTTCATTTAACCCATCAATGCCTGGTCCCTCCCATTGGAAACTAGAATTAGCATTAGTTGTTATATTAATAATCGTTTCTTGGTCATCGCAAGTCAGAATATCCGATACTATTTGTACATCTGGTATCGTACCGTCATCCATGACATCGATCGTAATCATCTCACTACAGCCTTCAGCGGTAGCGGTCAATGTATAGATTCCAGCTTGACCAATATCTAGATTAAGTGAATTGCCAACATTATTATTTCCAGGGTTTTGTATCCATGTGTAACTCGGATTTATTAAACTTGGATTTACTGTAGGACTAGCATTTAATATGGGAGTATTGCAAGAAAGTGTAAAATCAGTAATTCCGTAGTTCAGATCTATATCCGTTACGCTTAGATTAATCTCTGCTACACTATCGCAAGAACCAGATCCAAAAAATACCTCATACTGGTCTTCTTCCGTAAATTCCATTCCTTGAAAAGTATACATCTCTCCTTGACATATAGTAGCATCTATAGTAATCATATCTGGCTCAGCATTGATCATAACAAATGAGCATTGATCTGTAAGTTCAGCACATATTAGTTCGTTTTCTATCAAATCAGATAGATCTGTCAAAGGACTACCTGCTAGAGGAAGATCAACTTGACTCGTATTCAAATAACTTATTCCACATACTAAATAATTTCCAATTGAGAAATTGCTTAGATCTGGTAGAGCAATATAGTCTATAATATTACCTCCCTGACTGATTACGTAGCTGTAAGAATAGTCCGAAGGGTCAGGAATTGGATCAGGTATAGTCGGCTGAAAATTTAGTGCTGGATCAAACTGACAATATCCTCCATCCAGAAAAGTAAGTATGCCAGAATTAGGATCACATACGCTACAATCTATTCCAGTGTCATCACAAAATATAAGTTCAATCGAAACTAAGTTACCATCATAAATTTGAGATAAGTCAACTATAGTTAATTGCCAAACTCCATTTACTGGACCAGAATTAAAATCTTCCAAACATCCTAAATGAGGATAATAACTTCCTGTTGGGTTTGTATTGATTAGCCAATTTTCCTGATTATCCCAGACATCAGATCTAAAAGGATCAGGAGCGGCTGCCGTTGCACAAGGGACAAAACTAATATCCCAATTTACAAATTGCGTAAGCTCTGAATTCAATCCTCCCGGACCCATCAATTGGATTTCTTGGCCAGAAGGAGAAACTATAAACATTTCTATATCACCTGCCGCATCGTGGTCAAACTCTATAGCAATTCCGCATAATCCTTGGTCCGGATTTGTTAAGTCATCCAGCACGACACCAGATATATTAATATCTATCTCTGTGGTAGTATTATCTACTATAGGAGCATTAGCCTCTAATATACATCCTTGGCTAGAGATAGAAGTTGATCCAAGAGTTATAAATACTAAAATAAAATATACAATCCTCACGCTACACAATATTAAGTAAACATAAAAGTGGCATACGCCATTTCACTCGTAAAAGGGATTTCATTTATATTCTTACAGGGGAAAAGTTGGGTTCAGTTCTACAAATATAACTGAACCCTTCATATTTTATTATCTAAATACGGTAATATCTCCACCAAAAATTTCTGTTTCTCCACTTAAGTACTCTACTTCTATCATATATACATATACCCCTGGTACTACATTTCTACCATTAAGGGTACCATCCCACCCTTCTGATGGAACATTTGGCACCATAGCTGGATCTCCCGTATATACAAGTTCTCCCCATCTATCAAAAATATAGAATTGTGGAATTTTTGTAACAAGCTCATCCGTTTGTACAAAGAACCAATCGTTATTTCCATCATCATTAGGACTAAACACATTTGGGATATATACATCCTCCACCACTGTAGCTCGTAATTGTATGCAATCCTCAGCGATACAACCATTAGAATTTATAATCGTAATACAATACGTCGTATTCGTGTTAGGACTTACGATTATAGAGCTACAATCTGTATTGTCTCCTTGACATAATACCTCCCCCCCGTCCACTGACCATTCTACGGAAGTAATATCAATTAGATCACTATTAGTCAAATAGGTTAATGTATCTGAAGCACCAGTCTCTATAGCAATATCAAGTCCTAGGTCTACTGACAATACTGGAGGTTCTATAATTTCTATAGATGCCTGTTTTTCACATCCATTATCATCTCTAATAACAATGTCATATTGCCCTGGTGACAGTCCTGATATTTCAGATAGATTTCCAAAACTGGTTCCACCGTCTATGGAATATACAATATTACCTATTCCTCCAGTAGCTGTAATCATGATCATGCCATTATTAGCACCGAAACAATCAATATCTACTTTATCAACTGTAAGAACTGGTAGGCCTGAGTCCACATCTACTTGCACTATATCCATAACCTGACATAAGGTATTCATATCTGTTACTACTAGCGTATATACCCCTTGCTCCGTTACTTCTATGGTAGGAGCTGTAGGATCAACAATCACATTTCCTGAGGCTTCCGTCCATTCGTAGGTAAAGTTAGATCCTAGCGAAGTTCCTGCCGTGTTACCTAATTCTGCAGTATTATTATCACACGTTAGTAACTGGTTTTCTCCCGCGTCCACATTAGGTATAGCTTCTATAATAACTGATACTACTTCTGAAACCTGATCACACGGAGCGTCAGAATTACAATTAAACTGGAATCTATATTCTGCTGGCATCTGTCCCGCTGTTGAGAAAGTTCCATTGTTAGTATCAAAGGCTCCAGTCGTAGGACTATCTATAGATACATCTTCCCAGAATCCATCATCACAATTTGCATCAGGTAACAAAGCTGATAAGTCGATAATATCTTCTTCATTTGCACAAACCCTAGATTCTATTGCTTGACCTAGGTCTGGTGGTCCAACTATCGTAAAGCTTTGAGTGGAGCTATCTTCGCAATCATCGATAGCATTATCTATAAGATAAAATATACCATAGTCTCCTGGTTCTAGGTTCGTGTAATCTATTATATTGTTTTCTATAATCGTACCATCTTCATAGTACCACTGACCTGGTTCGTTCGTTATCGTGAAGTCGACTAATAATTCTATCGTGCCTCCTGTATTACAGTAAGTTCCTGGAGATGCAGTTGTCACAGACGGACAAGCACAATCTCTAGCTGTCAATGTAATCATATAACTCACGTCTTCGCAGGGTTCAGAATTGGTCACCGTATAGGTAAATACATAATCACCTGGTGCTTCTTCTAGGAAAGGAACTGCTGTAGGATCAGATACAGTCATACCGTTCTGATCTGTCCAGACGCCTCCTGCTTCTCCAGATTCTATCGCTGATGTAAGATCATAATTTGTCTCTTCTCCATTTGTATCTGTTGTACAAATTTCATCTGCAGTTTTAACTACCGCTACGAGCTGATCCACTATAGTAAGCATTACATTAAACTCTCTTTGGCAATTACCTCCTGGATCTACATCCAGTGTAAACAATAGCGTATACTCTCCTGCCATTACATCACTTGCATTAAAGACGGAACCTCCTTCTAAGTTTACAGATGCTCCAGTCGGCTGACTAGTTATAGACCAAGAACCTACTGGTCCACTCTGGTATACCTCTGTTTGCAAATCGATATTATTACCCTCAACATTACATAACACTGGAGGATTGACAAATGTAGGATTGTCACATTCACAATCTGTAACCGTTATAGTTACCGTTACGGATATATTAGAACATGGAGGATCTTGCGCAATATTAGTTGTGTAGATAAAATCAAAAGTTGAACCTATTGGTTCTTCATCAAAGTCTACCAAAGTAGGATCTACAAGTTCTACCCCATTTATATCTGTCCATATACCAGCATCTCCGTCTACTAGAGTTGTTAGGTCTATAGATGTAGGTCCATTCCCTGTATCCGTATTACACACACTCGCATTCATTGCTGTTGCCTCTGGCGCCTCATACAATGTGATTACGACATTATCTGAATCCGGGCAATCTACCAGCGGATTATCTAGCGTGTAAATGAAAATGTATAACCCCGCAACTTCGCCTGTAAGATTGACTTCTGTTCCAATAAGGTTTGCATTTCCTGGATTTGTTCCTGCTGCCATCCAGCTTCCAGGAGCAGATGATCCTATCAATGTGTCAAGATCGAATATACCACTATCATTACATAATTCCGGGTCTGGATCTAAGTCTAATATTGGACAGTCACAGTTGATCACATTGACCATTATACTGAAGGTCTGATTCGCACATGGCGAAACAGCATCATCTGTTACAAAGTTGATTTGATAAGATCCTTCCGCAACATTACCAAAGACTAAATTATTAGGTTGTGTGAAATCTAGTCCAGGGATCATAGGATCTATCCATGTCCCACTTCCAGAAAGCAATACCTGGGAAAGATCTAAACTTGTACTTCCATCGCTACACATAGGATCAGTCGTATCAAATGTAGGTACTGGTGGTGCAAGTACTGTTAAGAATAGAGTATCATTAATAGGACATGTTCCCGTGGGAACAGGATCTAAATTATACAAGAACTCATAAACTCCTGCAGCTACTCCATCGGTAACAATTAAGGAGTCATTCATTATCATTAAGTTCTCAGGACCCGTATTGAAACTCCAGTTTCCAGGATCTGTTGTAGCTGTAATCTGATTATTTAAGTTGAAAGATACTATCGTATTACATATTGTCTGATCTATTACATTCGGATTAGGACATTGACAATCTGATACACAGATCATAAGTGTGTGCGAGACATTGGCACAAGGCACCATTGCATTATTAGTCGTGTAAACAAAACTATAGCAACCTACTGCTTCTCCTAAGAAACTTACGTCTGTCAAAGTGCTTATGTCGATGCCATCTAAAGAACTCCACGTTCCTGGTTCACTACTACTTGCTAGTGCTGTAAGATCTACAGATGTAGGACCATTGCCTGAATTTATATTACATACATTTAACTCATCTACTATATCAGTTATAGGTGATGCGATTACAGCCACGGTGTATACTCCAGAGCCTGAACATTGATCTTGGGTTACATTAACCGTATAGATTCCTGCAGCACTTACTTCGATAGTCTGCAAATCACCTATTACCGTTGAGCCATCGACATCTATCCATTCGTAGGTATCAAAACCTGTACCTGCATCTAATGTTGCCATTCCATTGTCACATATATTTTCTCCTGAGATAGTCGGCATTAATTCTTCTGAAACTTCTATCGTTACCGTTTCTGTAGACATACATCCATTTCCATCTGTTACCACAACTGTAATATCTCCGGCTGTAGATATAACTACTGATGAAGTATCTCCAACTATAGGGTTACCACCCGCATCTGTCCATAAATAAGTCCATGTCTGTGGGTCTCCACCTGCGTCTATTACAGTCATTTGTCCTGGACAAATACTTGTAGATCCTGAGATAGAAATTACTGGCAATGGATTTACGACTACGGTAGCTGAAGCTGTGGATTGACATCCGTCTCCATCTTCTACTTCTACTATATAGGTTGTAGTAACTGCAGGCATGATGGATATAGAAGGTGTACTTCCTCCTATAGAGTTCCCATCTCCATCTTCCCATGAATAAGAATCATAATTCGTAGGCGTTATCGCCAATTCGAATATATCTCCCGCACATATGGGACCTATATCACCAAACATCGGTGGCTCTGGTGAAGGAAATGTGACCTCTACTCCATTAATGTTACCTATACAATTGTTATTCGTAATTATAAATGCCGAGTAGAACCCTTCTGTAAATGCGGTAAAGCACATATCGGGAGTTGTAACATCTCCATTAGGTGTTTCCCAAACTACTTCTAGGAATTCTGGAACACCATCTAGATCCAAATCAAATAAATCAGGTATTCCATCATTATTAGAATCTGGTCCATTATTATATATATCAGAACCATCCGTATCATAAAACGCTATACATAACTCTGTAAAGTTATCACACCCCTGCCCCATCTGAGGAACAATAACACCTCCTGGTGCTGGTGATAGCGTAAAGATTACTGGAGCAGACTCCCCTTCACAACCGAAAGCATTTTGTACAATAACACTTATCGTGTACACATCTGGCGCATTATCAAATAGATTAATCTGGTAGGTCGAACCAACAGCATTTCCTAAATTGAAAATCTGACCAGAAGAATTAGTTACGATCCAATCATAACTCGTCGCAGGTCCTCCCTGAGTCAATTGTACGTCTACTATTACGATTCCATTCTCATCATTACAAGCTGTTGGCTGATCTAGGATTAAAACTGGATTCAGTTCTGCAAATACAACAACTGGAATATCCTCTTGTTCCATACAACCATTAGAGTCTGTAATGATGATAGTAAGCACGCCAGTCTCCGTTAGGTTATAACCAGTGAGTTGGTTTCCCGTGGCAATAGGTACACCATCGAACAACCACTGAACATCTGTATAAGGCGGTTGTCCACCTGTAACAAAATTGTTTATATCTAAGTTCAGCTCAAAAGGTAGACATACCTCTATCGCTGGAGGTTCTATTAAGATCTTAGGCAATACTGGTATATTAATCATCACTGGTGGTCCAGGACAATTGAATCCATCTACAATCGCATAAGCTATATATCTTGCCGTATCTACGATGGTAGAACAATTTTCTAATACATCTGGAATATTTCCAAAATCAGTAAAAGTATGCCCATTCTGACCTATAATATTAGGCGATGTCTCATCTGAAACCTCTAATATTATTGTTCCAGGAAGAACCATTTCTATTGTTACTAAAGTATTAGCTACATCTCCAGAACAAACATCTTCAGGATTTGCAACTGCTGGTGGAGAGAAATCACAATCTACTTTCCATTCTGGACCTATCTGTTTGTTGTCCAATTTACACTCCCCTACAGGATCCAAATTATAACACCCTGCAACGCCATCAGAAACAGTCTGGAAAGAAAATTGTAATGAATTATTCATATTACACTCTTCCTCTGTCGCAAATTCTTTTATTACAAGATCTAATGGAAAAGTAACTTGATGTTGCGTGCCATTCCATCCGTAGTTCTCTTGAGGTGCACAACCATTAGTACAACCAGCTTCTCCACCTGGAGTCAACCAATACCAACCACCTGGGGTTGGTGAGCCAGCTGGTAGAGGAGTTCCAGTTTCACACTGAGATGATCCCTCACAAAGAACATTTAGTATCTGTAGATTACCATCATCGTCTGTGTAAGTACATAAAGCTGGCATAGTTGCTGTTATTTCAGGTGAACAATTACCGCCATCTTGTGCAATCCATTCCCATTGTCCACCTATTCCTTGTCCAGGAATATCAGAAGCAGGTATATCCCATCCAGGCCCAAATGTAGGTATCATTCCTATGATCCAATCATTACCTGTTTCTGAAGCATCATAAAAGAAATCCACCATTATAGTTATTTTTTCACCAGGGCAAAACGGTCCTGCTAGTCCATCACCGTCAGGGTCTAAAGGTAAAAAGTCATTTTCTCTATCCATCACTTCTATTTCAGCCACTGATTCACAACCACCTTCTATACCTAAGCAAACTATGCAGTTATCTGTTGTAAATGCATTTAACGTAAAAGTAGGATTATCTACTTCTCCAAATGCTGATATGGCGACAAAAAAAGTTGTGATAGGGTCCCCTGTGACAGGGTCTAGTGTAACGGGCGCATTGTAGGTATCTAAACCAATACCACACGGGATAGTATTATTATCTGAATCAACTGCAGGTAATTGTGTTAAATTATCACAAGCTCCATACCAAACAGACCAAATAGGCGTCCAAGATCCATCTGTTTCGATAGAAGTTATAAATTGAGCTGCTAAATCGTCTATATCAACTTGAATCCATACAGTCGGCATCATATCATTATCACACTGTATACCTTCTTCAGCTGGGCAGGCTAAATCTAAACAACCTTCTAAAGACATAACAGTAAATTCTCCACACTCTGTATCCGTAGGAGCAGTCATCAATATCTGATCCGTTATATCTGAACAATTATCAGCGTACTCACATATAGCCTCTATCTCCGTAATTCTTAAGATGTATTCTCCACAATCTGCATCAGAAGATCCGATTTTCACCCAGTAAACGATATCTGGATCAGGACATCCTAGTCTGATCGGTTCAAATCCACCACAGACACTTCCTAAAGTCATTGCTAAATCAGGTCCTGCTGCATCTCCTTCATATATTTCTATGGATACATTAGCTCCACCACCGCCTGAGGCTGTAAATTCTAAACCATCACTTAGACCCGTAGCTGTATAAATGTGCCATACAGCATTCTGATCTGTAAGTGCACCACAATCTACATTCTCAAAATCTTGTGTATCATCATCTGTAAAACCTATAGCACAACAAGTTGTACCCTCATAATTTCCTGATCCTGTAAGATCCGCTGGAGGATTATCGTTTCCTGTATCAGGACTATCATTTTCCGGAGGTACGATAGCATTAATCTCAAAAGTATGGTTGTCTGACTGATTCATGTTACCAGCGGCTATAAGATAGGTAGCTCCTGGTGTGAGACCTAGTAAAACAGGTGTTGCCACGGGGTCATCTATACAGTCACCATCTAATGGTAGACCTACTGGACAGTTATCATCAAATATGGCTATATAAGTTCCGTTAGAGAAATTATCAAATTGCAGTCCTATTGCACCAACAGGCAATACAAACTCGAACCATACTGTCGCATCCATATCAAAGTCACATGATGTTCCTAGATCACTAGGTATACCGTTTAACCCCTCGGGGCACGCATCTATATTGTCTAAAATAAATGTTACAAATTCGCAATCCTCGTTTAGTTCAAAGTCCGTACTAGGATCATCACACAAATCATTATCTGGTGTAGGGAATGGGCCTTCTCCAGGTCCATATCCTTCTATTCTTATATCAAAATCCTCTCCAGGATCTGTTGTCGCTATCTGGAAGGTAAATACCTGATCCTCTATTACACAGGGCTGAAACAACTGCTGCATATCCCCGTCACATATCGGTCCCGCAGGGAAAATTATATCAAAGTCGGGATCAGGATTATTACAATCTATTTCTAAGGCCCACTGAATACTTATTTCTCCTGGTGTACCTTCCCAGTCTGTAATAAATACCTCAAAAGAAACAACACCTGCAGGTACTACATATGTATACCAACTAGAAGCATCATCACTCAGCTGTGTACCATTACATGCTGTCAATATATCTTCTGTACAAGAGCTTGTTGTAGTTCCGAAAACAACATCGTCCATAAGTTCGATAGCATCATCACAGATATCATTTACACAACCTTGAGTAACTTCTACGCATAGGTCGAAAAGACCTCCTGGTAATGTAGGATCTGCATTTCCTACGGCTACAAAATAAGTCATGTTAGGGTCTATCGTCGGATTAGCCATATTAGAAATAGGTCCTGTTGTATTCGCATTGGCACAAGGGCCTAATGGAACAAGTCCTCCACAATTTCCACTGAATACTTGTATCACTGGATCTATTACAGCTGGATCAAATCCATCAAGACTAGCAGTTATAAAAGTCTCTATCGCATCGTCAAAATTATCAGTGTTAAAAGTAAACCAAACTACATTATTCACCACTCCTCCACAGGCTGCATCCATCTCAGGATCTGGACAAGCTAGTTCATTACAACCCGGCTCACATACTGCTGGATCGTTCGTTACGATGGGGTCTGCAACGGTAAACGGAATTGCATCCATACACTCGTCATTCGTATATGTACAACCTGGATCTTCTTCTGTTATGGTAATTATAAATTCTCCTTCATTCATCGCATTTGTACCGACAAGGATTTGTATAACATCTCCTTCATCAGGACAGCTTAGTATGATATCATCTCCTACACATGATTCACTAATAGGACCGTTTTGATAAAGGGTATTATTCGAACATGGAGATTCAATTGCTGCAATATATATGTCACCCATCATAGGCTGTGTAGCCCCTGCATCTGGCGCAACAGAGATAGTCACTTGCTTAACACCTACAGGAACCGTATATTCAAACCATACTGTATTGACCATATTATCATCTGCAGTCGGTGTACAAGTAGGTTGAAGATCTACTGTCGCACAAATATTTAATCCAGGCGTATCCCCTACAAAAATGTCTTGAGCATCATCACATAGATCATTAGAAGGAGGTACAATCCTTTTTATGTCAAAACTGAATGGACCTTCTGCAATAAAGTCTAGACTCGCAGCAATATAATAGGTATCTCCACCTGTCAATCCTACTACTTCTGTATCCCCAGTCATACAATTAGGAGGATCAAAAAACCCACCACCATCTACTGGACAATCATTAAACAATACCAATTGAAGACCAGCAGAAAATGCCTCGAAACTCAATCCAACTGCATCTGCAGGAATCGTAACTTCGTACCAAACTACTAGATCTTCATCTAGCGGACATGATATCGCTGCTCCCGCAAGATCAAATTCTGGACATGCTCCTGTATTATCTCCTGCCTCTGTCTGGAATATACAATCATCCGCAATGGTAATTACTGTTGCATCAGAGCATATATCGTTAGTAGGTACACCAGAATTATCTTCTATAACCATGACCGAAAAGTCACCATCCATATTAGCTGAACTTCCTACTGCTATGACAAAGCTTGTTCCTGGCGGCACACATTCCATTTCTATAGGAGCTCCTAGTACATCACATAGAGGATTAGTTGTTGTTATAAAATTATCTACAACTGTAGTTGCTCCTGAGCAATCATCCCACACAACAGAAGTAAGGTCCATCGCTGCTGTTCCAGTTTCCATTGTACTCGTAGCGAAGTTTATCGTTAGGTCCGTATACGTGGTAGAACTTACTGTGTATTCGTAATAAACCGTATGTGTACTTTGCACGCCACAGAACGGGTTAGCCAATTCTGCTGATGCACAACCTGTAGTCCCTTCTTCAGTCATTCCTGTTGTAAGCGGAAAGGAAGCTACATCTGCACATAGATCGTTATCTGGTGAAGCATTCATTTCTGATACAGTTACTGTAAAGTCTCCTTCATTTCCATCTGGACTGGCTACCACAAAAAAGATAGTCGGCCCAGCCACACAGATCAGCTCTATATCATTATCTAAAGTATTACAGACAATTCCTTCGGTAAGATCGATTGCATTTAATGGTGTAAGTGCACAATCATAGTACACACCCACACTTACATCCGTGGCTGCGTTTCCATTAGCGCCATCTCCAGAAACATTTATAGTTATATCTGCTGTGGTATTTGTCAATGTATATTCGTACCAAACATCGTGTGACGTTGTGATATCTAATCCACAGATATCTGATTCTCCTGATGCACAACTATTAGATTCTAATGTAGGTGAATTAGCATTATCTGCATCTGCACATAAATCATTTGGTGGTAAAGCATCTGCTTCAGTTATATTTATTTCAAATTCTCCTTCTTCACCATCTTCACTAGAAATAACAAACCAAACCGTAGGATCAGGCACACAACCTAGTTCCATAGGACCTGCAACATTACAAGTAATTCCTACTGTAGCATCTGTAGGATCTATAGGTGATTCTCCGCATTCATCTGCATAAACACCTACGCTGAATGTTCCTATACCAGCACCATTACCAGCAAAAGGAGTTACATCTATTGTTAAATCAGCTACTGCATTCGTCAAGGTATAAGAATACCATACATCGTGCGATGTTGTTGCATCAGGAATACAGCCTCCTACCATAGATTCTCCATTTGCACAGATATTGGTTCCACTAGGGTTTGCTACTGCATCTATAAAATCTGCACATAGATCATTCTGCGGCACTGCATCCGTTTCTATTACTTCTAGATCGAAAGTTCCATCACCTGTAAGAGGTGTACCTACAGCAATCAGGTAAGTACCGGCGGGTACACAGCTCAGATCAACTTCACCACCTCCACAAACTGTAGCACTATTTCCACTAAGGTCATACTCTTCTGCAAGATCACCTGCACAATCTTCAAATACAGCAACACTAGCCAACGCCAATAATAATGGATCTGTTGGGTTTGGTGTAAGATTGATTTCTAAATTAACACCATCCGTTGCTACTGTATATTCATACCATACTGTCTGATAATCTTGATCAGTACTTGTTCCTCCACATAGATTATGATCTGGGGATGCACAATCAGTTGCTCCAGAAACTGGACCGCCACCTGCAGGGATAGGCTCGGCAGATGTACATTCATCATTTAATGGAACACTTGCAGCTGGCACTGTTTCAGTAACTGTTATTTCAAAATCTCCCGCGTTAGCCGCAGAAGACGTAACCTGAAAGAACAAAGTTGTATTCGGCTCTACACAAGCTAATATTGTAGGTCCATCTCCCAATATCTCACAGGCCTCGTTATTAGGATCATTATATACTGTACCTCCACAATCCAGTAAGACTGAAAAGGATATATCTGTCGCCATAGTCTCTGAGATATTGGTATTCCCTAAAATAACTACTTCTAGATCTGACTTATCTGCTCCAGTCGTATAATTATACCAAACAGAATTTTCATCTTCTGCTGAACAAGTTGCTAAAGAAAAATCTGGATTTGCACACAAGTTTGTTCCATTTGCAGCAGCTCCATTGGATAAAGCGACTACATCAGCGCAATCGTCATTCTCTAGAGGAAATGAATTATCGGTGAGGGTAATATCGAAGTCACCTGCGTCAGCTGCAGCACTTGCTACCATAATATAATATGTCGTGTTTGGCTCTAAACATACTCCACTAACCATATTATTTTCAGCATCACAAGTTGAATTTGGGAAAAGTGCTGCTCCAGTTCCTGTTGCACAATCTCCAATCGTATATAATCCAACAAAAAATGAACCTCCTGAACCTGTATTATTTAATTGTATATCAATATTTACACCCGCATCAGCACCCGTTGTATAAGTATACCAAACTTGATTTTCTATCTCTCCTGGACATGGTGATGGACCAAATTCCATATCTGCGCATATATTGTTACCAGTTGATGGATTACCGTCTGTAACAAGTATTGCATTACATATCTCATCATTTACTGGTGTCGTTGAAGTTGACATAGCTGTAAAACTTCCACTATTGTACACTAGTATATAGTAGGTAGCTGCTACATCTGTAACGCCTAGTTGATCATTACAACCTATCTGAGTCAAACTTCCGCAAGTTCCTGTAAAAACTTCAAACTCACTTCCTGTTATGTCAAATGAAGGAACATTTGCCTCTACATCGAAAGTATACCATACGCCAGGATCACCGTTTTGACAAGTTGCCTCTGGGTCGTCACAGGCATTAGGATCTCCAGTTCCAGTTACCGTATTTGTACAACTAAGATCAGGAGTAAGAGCAGTTGCATTTGCACAAATATCATTAACAACTCCATTTCCCGTCATGTCAATTACTAAATCAAAAGTTCCAGCGTTCGTTGCAGCTGAACTAACCATAACATAATAGGTTGTTCCCATGACTAGGTTACAAGTTTCTAAAACTTGTGTAGTAACATCCGTTTCATCTATATCGCAATTAGGATTAAAATATCCTAGACCTACCGTACAATTATCTACTATGACTATTACAGGCTGAGTGATACCTGTAGGAGTAATCGTGATTTCGACGTTATTAGAAGTGGCCATAAAAGAATACCATAGTGAATTCTCATAATCGGCAAAATCACACCCACCTGTCTGACCAGAATAATCGTTATCCATCGATGCAGTCCCATTATCTTGTGCTGTTATAGGAACCAGATTAGTCAGTGGCGTTGCACCCCCATTACACATATCATCTTGGGCAAAAGAAAGCACTGTAATACATACAAATGCAACAAAAAAAGATAGAAATCTTTTCATCATTAAAGTGTTTATTTCCTTTAGTCAATACAAATTAGCTTTGCAGGACTAACTCTTAAAAAGTTAAATATTGTCAATAAAACATACCAAAAAAAGTATGGTACTTCTATACGTGAATGGTAACCGTCTGTGTTGGAGCCACTAAATAGCAAATAAATTCACTGTTTAGCTATCGCAATATAAACAAAAATTTTGTTAAAATAGAACGCCTGATACAATGTTTGTTCGTATCAGGCGTTCACCGTATCATTTTAAAGTAATAACTCTATTTCATTACAATTTTCTCGATTTTTCTTCCTTTATCCGTTTCTATGAGTAACAAATAAGCGCCTTGCTGAGGATTCTCTACAGAAATAGCAATTGCATTATTTCCTTGTCTCACAGATGTAAACCGTCCGAATACCTTCTTTCCTACAATACTAAAAAGCGATATTTGTATCTCCTGAGCGCTTTCCGCATCCATATTGAGAACAAAATCTCCATCACTAGGGTTAGGCATCACCATTATATTCTGTATCAGTGTCAAATCATCAGAAGAGCTTGTCAAGGTATTTACTTCTTGTGTATATGTATCAGATCCACATGAGTTTGTAACCGTGAGACTTATCGTGTATATGCCAGCATTTTCATATATATACGCTGGATTAGCATCATTTGACATATTGCCATCTCCAAAATCCCAACTATATGAAGTTGCTCCTGTAGAGTTATCCGTCAGCATTACACTATTATTCTGTTGTAACACTGAGAAGCTAGCTACTGGATCACTCAACACATTGACATATGCAACTAGCTCATCTTGATCTTCTCCTAGGTCATTCGTCACTCTATGTGTTACATCATACGTTCCAGGTGCATTATAAGTAATCGTAATCTCGTTTACGTTAGAAGCTGAGTTAGGAAATCCTCCAGGGAAATTCCAAAAAATATCTTCTGCATTATTAGAAGTATCCGTATAAGTAACGGTAAGCGGAGCACAACCTTCATTGACATCAGTAGTAAAACTTGCTTCTGGATATACATCTATGGTTATCTCTAGAGACTCCGTAGAACTGCCACAATCATCTGTTACGGTAAGTGTTACTAGATAAGATCCATTCTCAGTATATAAATGCTGAGGCATAGATTCTGTAGAACTCATTCCATCTCCAAAATCCCAACTATAACTTACCGCATCAGAAATTCCTGAATCAAAACCTACTACATTGTCTATAGTCAGTGATGTAAAATCTATCTGAGGACCTCCTAGAATAGTAATCGCATCACTGAGTGTAAGCTGATCTGTTCCCACGGCTGAAGTAACCACTAAGATTGCATCATAAGTCCCCGCTGTATTATAAGTAATGGTAGGCGACGCTTCCGTAGAGCTAGCAGGTGTTCCTCCAGGAAACTGCCACGCCCATGAGGTCACATTATCAGAAGATGTATTTCCATATTGTACAATTAGGGGCGCACAACCTTCACTTACAGAAGTAGTAAATCCTGCTGATGGCAATTCGTTAGCATTTATTTCTAAGGCAAATAAATTGTCCCCGCATTCATTCGTAGCAGTTAGGACAACACTGTAAGATCCTTCATCATCGTATACGTGCGTTGGATTTTCTTCTATAGAGCTTTCTCCATCTCCAAAATCCCATACATAACTTGTAGCATCTTCACTTGTATTTGTAAAGGCAACTGACGTGAGATTATTTACCGCTGAGAAAGATGCCTCAGGAACATCAAAAACTGTAATGTAATCTCCAAAACTTTCTTCGTCGGATCCCGCTGGATTAGTGACAACTAAGGCTGCACCATATGAGCCTATCTCATTATACGTTACACTAGGGTTAGCTTCTGAAGACATACTGGGTACCCCACCTGGAAATAACCACAAAAAAGTTTCTACATTGTCTGAAGAATTACTTTGATAATCTACAGTGACAGGCAGACAGCCTGAAGTTATATCAGATGTAAATCCCGCTTCTGGCTCTGTGTATAGATTCACCTCTACCGCTTGCTGATTTGTTCCGCAATCATTTTCTACAGTCAATATTATGGTGTAAATATCCTCTTCTCCGTATGTATTACTAGCATTCTCTCCTGTAGCACTATTCCCATCTCCAAAGTCCCATGAATAAGTATTTTCAAAGGTGTTGCTAGCATCAGCTATAACTTCTACAACATTGCCATTTACAGATGTTGAGAAAGAGGCCATAGGTACATCGTTAACCTGTAGTGCATCAGCTAGTGTAACCTGATCTGAACTGACTGCATTACTTACCGTTAAGGATACATCATAAACACCTAAGGTATTATAGGTCACCACTACCACTTCTTCCGTAGATGTAGCGGGTATTCCTCCGAAAAATGTCCACTCATAATTATCCGCCAGGGTACTAGTACTAGCATCGTAAGTAACTTCTAATGGAGCACAACCGAAATCAACGTCTTGGGTAAATGAAGCACTAACCATAGAACTAATCGTTACTTCATAAGCTACGGACGCACTACCGCAATCATTGTCTACTGTTAAGGTCACCGTATAGCTACCATCCTGACCATAGGTATGATTTGGATTAATTTGTGTGGCAGTATTGCCATCACCGAAATCCCATAGTGTGGTATTGTAATTAGCACTTTGATTTGTAAAAAATACTACATTGTTATTTACATTATAATCAAATTCTGCTTCTGCTTGTGCCGATACCGTAATATAATCTTCTATGATCAATTCGCTCTCACCAGCACTATTCGTAACAAATAACTCTACATCAAATACCCCTGGTTCTTCAAAAGTTATAAAAGGATTTTCTACTGAAGAAGTCGCTGGGCTACCTCCTTCAAATGCCCAGAAATAATCTACAACATTATCAGATGAAGCATTAGTGAACTGTACATTCAGTGGCGCACATCCACTAGTAATATCAGCTGTAAACCCTACTATTGGTGGCGTTACAATTTCCACTACTTCTAGGTGTTCTGTAGATCCACAATCGTTAAACCCTATGAGCGTAACTGTATAGAAACCATCTACCTCATACGTATAGAAAGGGTTTTCTAAATTCGAAAAGTTTCCATCACCAAAATCCCACTCGTAGCTATCTATATCGTTACTTGACAAGTTATCAAAATCCACATTAAAACCAGAAACCGAAAAATTAAAATCCACATCGGGACCTTCTTCTACCTCTATAATATCTATTAATGTTTCCGTATCCGTTCCATCATCATTAGTAACCGTCAGCGTTACACTAAAGAATCCAGGGTTATTATACACAACTGTTGGGTTCTGCTCTGTAGAAAAACTAGGCGTTCCTCCCGGAAAATCCCAAGCCCAGTCTGTAGGTTCTTCTATAGACTGATCAAAGAAATCTACTGTAAGTGGTGCACAATCCCCTATTATATTGAAACTAAAGTCTGCAACGGGGGCATTCCCGCTACCGCCATCTGTCGTCGCACAGTTAGATAAACACGATCTACTGGCAACATGATTATTAATAGAATTGATGGAATTACTGGACCAGGTACTCGTATTGTTAACTGATGGTGCCATAATAAATCCACTTCCTGCTCCGTCGTGTGAGGCATTAAAATTATGTCCCAGCTCATGGGAAGTAAGTACCCGTAATGAATTAGGATTATTTGTAAAATCCTGCAAACAGTTATATCTATTGCTCGTACACACAACGCCTACCCATGCTATACCTACTGTTCCTCCATTGAAATTTCTATCAGTCCATAAAGAAGCCACATCATGTGGAAATATAAATCCTCCTGGACCCCAGTTCGTAAATGAATTTAATAGGGTTCCTGCTTCTGTATCATCTGTCCAAGGGTCTGCTCCCAAGCTAGTACTTATGAAGAATTCTGATATAAAAAACTGAATCTCATCAGCAAACTCATCATCCCAGTTGGTCTGAACATCGTTCATCACCGCAATATTATGACTTTCTACGGCTCCTGTAGACCCGTAACTATTGAACATCAGAAAATCATCTGCAAATGCAATATTTACCTCAAAACATTCTCCTGCCAAAAGCGTCTTAGAGTCATGCTCTATACCTGGATCATTGACAAACTGATCTTTCGTCGCGCCACAATATGCTGGCTGATCGTCTATCGCATCTTTAACATTAAAGAATATAATTTCATCATTTCTTCCTGGTAGATATCCATTAAGACTCTTGTAATAGAAATGATCTTTTCCGATTCTAATAAATCCGGATACGAAATTTTCTGAAATAGTCATACTCACCCTAGAGTCATTGATTCCAGCAATACTTCCATTATACGGATGAGCACTAGGCGTGGACGATCTTACTTCCCCCTTCTCACTTACACTTCTAGATATAAAATTCTCTGAAAAAAGATGTGTAGGTGTAAGTTCTATATCCCAGAAGCCACCGTCAGTATTAGGGAATTTGATAACGTGAAACTCATTGGTGTTTTTAAGTTGCATTAGATTTTCACTTACAGAAAAATCTAAAATAGAATAAGTCTTTAGGGTTTTTTTGAGGACACTTTCCTCTTGGATTGTAAGCTGGCTTATTCCTAGGAAGCAACTGAATAAGCAGATACAGAATATGAAAAAATTTCTCATATGGTTATTAGAGTTTTTAATAAAGATCTAGTAATTGATAATTTATTCTGGGACGTGACTTACGCTAAATTATCATAATAATATTATATAAATAGCACATTAGTTGACAAGTTCATATATTATCTCGTTTTTTTTATAAATAGCATGCTATTTGCATTTTACTATAATTATATTTACGTTTATAATTGTAAAATTGGTTTTATGAAAAAGATATTTAGCTTCAGTTTGGTAATAATATTCTTACTTGTGGGTCTTAACGACATAAGTGCACAAAAAAAGAGAAGAAAGAAGAGAGAAACAACAGAAACAAGGACTAGTCGATCTTCTAGAGAGGTAGAAGATGACTCAGAAAGCTTCGGAAATAGGATGTATTATGAGATAAAGTTGGGAGATCTAGGATTTGGCAACGCCTTCCAGATTTCTTCTAAGTTTACAACTGGTTTCCATATCAACAACACTTTCTCGGTAAATGCATCTATATCAGCAAGGTACATTTACTTTAATTCTGTTGGAGGTCAAGATCAGAGCTTTTTTGACTATGGCGTAGGCCCTGGCGTAAGAGGAAAAATAACAGATGAGTTTTACTTGCAAGGCGAATACAAACTATATAGTGTAGATGCTATAACGGATAGGCTTACCAGATGGGCGCCCTTGTTCGGAGGCGGCTATATGAGTGGATTTGGTAATTGGAGATTTGGCATAGAAGCATTATTTATTCTCAATGATCAGACCAGAGACAGCCTAGGTGGCAACTTACTAGAATACTGGATTGGAGGCTCCTATAATTTTTAAGGATCTTACTAATACCATATATAAAAAGAATTAAAAGAGGTCTTCGTCATGAAGGCCTCTTTGCATTTCATCGAACTTTCTCTATTGAGATGATTTTTAATTAGGGCATGACCCACTCCTTCGTCGGGGTCGCTCCCTGTCAGGCTCGTTTACACTCGGCCCCTAGCTCCTCTCATAGCTCCTCACGGTCTGATCGCTACGCGTTCCCCTTCTAGGCAGCTCATGCGGCATCCCTTACAGCCTGATCATTTGTATACAGTTATATCAATTGTGGTTTAGAATGACGGTAATTATTTATTTTGTTCTTCGTGTTCCTTCGTTAAAAAGCCTCGCCGAACCTATGGCACGGTTTGCATATCTAGCTTGCATATCAAATAACAAACAACTATCATTACAATGTCCCCACAGCACCAGAACCATTATATCTTGAAAGATATAAAATCCCGCTAAGCAGATAAAATGGATACAAAAAATGTAATGATGTGTTAAATCAACAATGGAATAGACATATTATAAGTGTTTACTAGGCAACATAGAATTTAAAACGTATTTGTGTCTATCGAAAAGTGATTTACATAAAGTTACCCGCCAGACCAGTCCAATATGATTTAAGCATTGTTAACAATCCATGTATTCCTTTAATCCTTGTAATATTTTAATCGGTGACTTAGAATATTTTGCATTGACTTTCCTCCTCCGTTCTTCGGACACCTGGTCGAGAGCATTAGATATTAGAATTTTGCACTTATGCCTAATAGAAAATGCCTACCTGCCTGTGGGTACAGGCCAGTTAGATTATAATATCCATTGCCCTCTGGTCTTGCGTACGCATCATCGGGCGTAGGATCATAAGCTTCTGATCTGAACCTGTATGTCCAAGCATTAGATACATATAAGCTGTTTAGAACATTATTGACCTGCAAGGTAAGTCTTATATTTTGTGCCCATTTTTGCTTGAAACCATAAGAAAGCATGATATCATTGTAGAGGTATCCATCTAATTTTGCATTTTCACTACTAGTATTGTCTATATACTGCTCGCCTACATATTTTGTCAGAAAATTAAAAGTAAAATCAGCATTCCAGTTTAACAATTTGGAGATATCTATTTGTAAATCGTTAGATAAAATAAGGGAGGGAGAAAAAGCTAGATTTGTAGTACCTCTGTTTATGCTTTCTTGCTCTCCAGTATCCCAGCTGTCTATAAATTCTATGTAGTCCTTGGCTCTATTAGTACTTAGCGTAGAACTCAATCGGCTAGATAAAGCTGAGGTAAATTGATAGCCCAGCATAAGCTCTATTCCTGCTCGGAAGGAGCTGGCGATGTTCTCCCTGATTGCAGCACCTACATCATTAAGTTGACCATTCAGCACAAGCTGATCCTTGTAGGTCATATAGTAAAGATTCATCGCAGTAGAAAGCTTGTTGGAACTATACTCAGCACCTATCTCTAAATCATAAAGTCTTTCTGGATCAGGTCTACTTGCTGGCGAACTTTCTGTGTAGTCATTACGATTAGGTTCTCTATGCGCTACAGCAAAGGAGGTATACAATCTAGTCTGCTTAGACGGCACATAAGTGATGCCTAACTTAGGATTAAAAAAGTTAAGCTGGACGGTCTGGTCTACATTTTGTAAATCAGCATTAAATCCCAGAAAGCTATAGTCTACTCTTCTATATTGTAGGTCAGCAAACAGATAAAACTGATTGCTCAATGCATGATTCAACTTAGCGTATACATTAAAATCGTTCTTCGTTCCATCATTGTCATAATAGGTATGATCTCTAGGAATATCTACTGCTTCCTCCGTCCATATTACCTCTCCAAAGTGTCTTCCTAAGTAGGTATTATAAGCTCCCCCTAATGTAAATGTCGACAGCCCAAAAGTTTTTTCTAAAGCATAAGTTACACCTATAAAATCATTGTCCAGCCATCTTCTCCTTATCAGATCTGAGGCTAGTTCTTCATCATCTGATAAGCCATAATCTATAAGATCTTGTCCTGCCTTATACTGTTCAAAAAATCCTCTACCTTTAGTGTAGTGCCCTGCTAGATTTATTCTAGTAGATTCATTGATCGACAAGTTATACAACAACTGCACGTGCGTCTGCTTATAATCATCTACCTCGTTATCATGAGGTTCTGATGCTTTTTCTGTCCCCGAAGGATTAAAAGTTCTATCTGTTTCCAGTAGCTGAAATGGCAATCCATTCCACGCTTGATAAGTTAGCTCAGCGCCATGAAAAATATTCAATCTAAGAGAAGAGTTATCGGATACTTTAGCAGCAGAAAACATATAAGAAGATAGATCAGAACTTGCTCTATCTATATACCCATCTGATGTAATCTTAGAGTATCTCGCATCGATACTGAACTTATCATTCATCAGTCCAGTACCTAGACCAACCGAGTATTTGTAAGTATCGAAAGAACCTATAGAAGTATTCAGTAAAGCATAAGGGTTTATATGAATCTGGCTTGTATTCAGGTTAATACTGGCTCCAAAAGCACCTGCCCCATTAGTAGAAGTTCCTACTCCTCTTTGTATTTGTACCTGGCTTGTAGACGCTAGAAAATCTGGAAGATCTACCCAGAACACACTTTGTGATTCTGAATCATTGAGTGGGATACCATTGATCGTAACGTTGATACGTGTGGGATCTGATCCTCTTATTCTTATACCTGTATAACCGACACCTGCACCAGCATCAGAAGTAACCACCGTGGAGGGTGTCCACTTCAGTATGTAAGGTACATCTTGACCGAGATTCGTTTTTTCTATTGTTTCTTTATCGACATTGGAATAACTAAATGGCTGCGTTCTTTCTACCCAGGTTGCATTAATTTCTATTTCATCTAATCCGAACATGGACCCCTCCAGCGTTATATTTTTAATCATGTCCCTGTCTACAGTAATATTTTCTTCGTAGTCCTCATAACCCACATAGCTTAACTTCAACTGGTACGTTCCAGTAGGAATATTGTCAAGCGCAAATGCACCAGATTCATCTGCAATGGCTGCATGTCTTGTGCCCTTTAGAAAAACAGAGGCTCCTATAAGCTTTTCACCATTTTTATTTATCACCTTACCTTGTATACTATACTGCGCTATAACATGAGTAGATAGCAATAATAGAAAGATTCCAAGGAGAATAGATTTTTTCATCTTTACAAATTAATTACACTTACTTAGGGCTAAGTAAGTGTGATACAAGAATAAGTATCACCTATGGAACGCTTACATTTTCCTTACCAGCATTACCTGGCCAGGTTCCATGGGTATAATCTCAGCACAATATAGTGCACCCCAAATGAGCAATAGTAAAGGTAGTATAAATCCGATTAATCTCTCGAAAGATGTTTGTATTTATTCTAAAAATTATTAGCAATTATATACACCTGTATTTTTCTAAAGTATCAAAGTTATCGTGGATATATAAATACCAATTCTAGTTTAGAATGACGGTAATTATTTATTTTGTTCTTCATGTTTCTTCGTTAAAAAGCCTCGCCGAACCTATGGGTTCGCCTACGTTTTTTGCCTTGATCCATTTTGAACAATTCT
>Ga0209187_1000549_pt1 | contig 60962 bp, 47 predicted proteins | sample BantaG_FD_187430 | JGI IMG/M metagenome (GOLD analysis project Ga0209187, IMG submission 187430) | Marine algal microbial communities from Bantry Bay, Ireland - BantryBay_4 metaG (SPAdes) (version 2) | ecosystem: Host-associated > Algae > Red algae > Unclassified | place: Bantry Bay, Ireland...
TGCAACCATTTTCATCAAGTTTATTAATCAGGTTAAGTCCTGCTACAACACAATCGTTTTATGAAATTTCTGATAATTGCCACGTACCTACACCTATAAATGATAGGACATCATCGTCGCCTCAAGCAAATAGTAAAAATAGTGCAGATACACGTAATAAATAAGCGTATCTCATCAAGTAGGCATTTTAATATCAAATAAAATATTGTCAGCTTTTTAGGCATCTATCGTTCGCTCTTTTTCGGGTATTATCGCTTTTAAAATTCTTTTAATCTCTTTACCACGTTGCGTACCAATCAACAATTTAGTATTTTCATTAAAGACCAAATCAAGACCAATATTCCCTCTCACATTATAAGCAGTGCCATTGGCGCTGTATCGCACTCCCCAGCCGCCATATTCTGCAATTGGGCCATATCGTCGGACTTCCCATTCCTTAATGTCTGCCAGTGGAAAAGATTTTTTAACAAAGGGCTTTATTTCTATGCTGATATTTCGAGAATCTATTGTCGTCTGCAGATTCCATATGTAAAATGTGATCGCAACTATTGTCATGATAACAGCACTTGATCCAATTAGCAGTCGATGTGTTTCTGTATAAACCATGATGGCAGTACTGCAGAATGCCACAAGTATAAGACCAAATCTAATCCAATTGGGAAACAACTGGTGTTCTGAAAATCGCATACCTATGAAACGGTAAAAGCAGAGAAGAAATTCCAGATGGATCTGATGTTTTATTCTAAAATTACTTGTTCAAGTATTTCTATCGTTTAGGATAGGGTCACCATCTTCCGCTCTGAGTCTTTCCCCGCTATGTACATACCAGTGAAGATGTTTTGTAGATTGGTAAGTTCCAACATTAGATGATATTCGGCAACCTCCATATTTTTCTTCAAACACTTTTGTCACTAATTTAATTGCCTCAAAAAAGTCGGTATTCATCTGTGTTGAGTTAGGATATGTGGAGAGGCCTTCAATGTGTACTTTAGGAATGATTACCACATGTTTTTCCCAATAAGGGTTGGTATGTTAAAAAGCCATCACCTCACTAGTTTCAAAGATGACCTTGACTTTAGTTTTGCCTGATAGTATTTGTTCGCAGTAGAAATCTTTCATTTAATTTGATTGTGGACTACAAGATACGCCGTGGCTGTAATGTGAACGCTATGAATGGAAAAAAGCCTACGAAAATGCATGAGCAAAAACAATAGGTCTGTTTGAAAACTTCTCAAGGTGTCAATCGTTTTATTAGTGTGAAAAAATCTAAGCCCACCTGCTACACACGTCGTCGTCATGCCAAAGGATTTCAATACCTGTGTACAAAGAGTGAAAAGATTACTGACAAAAAGGAGATCAAACGAATCAAAGATCTTGTCATTCCACCTATGTGGGAAGATGTCGAAATTTGTATTGATCCAAAGGGAAAAGTTCAGGCAACTGGTCGAGACTTAAAAGGACGTAAACAATATATCTATCATCCTACATGGGAGCAAAAAAGACAAACGGAGAAGTTTAAAAGTTTGAAATCTTTCGCTAAAGCGCTTCCAAAGTTTAGAAAGAAATGTCATAAGTTTCTTGAAGGGAAAGGGTATGAACGCAACAAAATACTTGCCCTCATGGTCCTCATTCTGGATGATACAGGAATGCGCGTCGGTAATAATTCATATACCGATCAAAACGGAACTTATGGTCTTAGTAATCTACGTCGTAAGCATTTAGATGCGAAAAAGAAAGAACTACTTTTTCAATATCAAGGGAAAAGTAAGAAGCAGCGGGAGGTAATGATAGATGACCCAGATTTAGTGAAATTTATAAAGCGATCTGCTGAACAGCCTGGCTACGAAATTTTTCGATACAAAGATGACGATGGGCATTGGAGCAATGTTGATAGCGATGAGCTTAATGAATTTATTCGTGAACATATGGGAGAAGAATTCAGCAGTAAGTTTTTCAGAACGTGGGTAGCATGTCGCCTAACAGTAGAGCTTTATCCCGAAGCCGTGAAAATTACCAAAGAGTCAAAGCGGAAGTCGCTTGCCCCTACGCTAGTTAAACTCGTTGCAAAGGATCTTGGAAATACACCTGCGATATGCCGAGATTATTATATTCACCCTCAGCTCATGACACAGGTGAAAGATAAAACCCTTCCTGAAATCGATATAGAAAAGATGACCGATGAGGCCATTGATAAAGCTGTCCTTAAATTAATTAGCTGACATAACCAGGGTCTTCGAATAAATTAGTTTAGCTCATTCTGCTATCTTCTGCACTTTTTTTGAAAATTTTATAATCTAGGACTACTGTTGATTTTATTCTATTCGACACAAGTATAAATTTATACATAAGATTGCTAGTTTTCTAACAAATTGTCAAGTGCTCGTGCTTTATCTTTCAAATAGTGATGCTCTAGATGTTTATTTGCTAAACACAACTGTATTGATTTCTATTATTTTAATAGCTTGACCATACTTACGTAAAACCAATCCGCATAAAAAAAGCGACTCAGATAAATCTGAATCGCTTTTTTATTATAATCCCATGAACATATCCTAAAGTATCTGCTCTTTAGCAGAGGTTGTTATTAAGATATTATATATTTAAAAAATTCAATCACGTTTGTAAGGACACGTTCACTCTTTTCACTCTCTTCTTTGAAAATTGTTAATAATAAGCTGCGATTATCAGACGCAACTTACCATTAACAATATAATCCCATGAACTATCCGAATTTTACTCCCAGCTCATTTGCTGGAGGTGATCATGACGTTCAATCATAATCACATTTCAAATATGCGACACTATTTCGCTTACTACAAGTACAAAATGATTATATTGTAATATATATTTATTTATAATATGATTTTATCATTAAATAAATATACTGATTATCAATACTTTGTATCCAGAAAAAGCATTAATATAAAGACTATTGTGAAAATTTATAGTCTAAATAAGCCGAAATAGCGGGCTGTTTTTTTAGATATCAATGTCAATGTCATTGGAAAATTCAAATAAAAGCGATTCGATTCCTCGAATCGCTTTTTTATTATAATCCCATGAACATATCCTAATGGTTCTACTCTTTAGCAGACATTATTTATTAAGATATTGTATTTAAAATTCAATTCAATTTATTAAGGACTTGTTCGCACATTTTACTCTTATTAAACTGTTAATAATAAGTTGCACCTGAGACTGCAACTTACTATTAACAATTATCCCATGAACATATCCGAATTTTACTACCAGCTCTTTAGCTGAGGTGAAAATGATGTTCTATCAAATTCACAATTCAAATATGCGGCGCAAATTCGCTTGTTACAAGTACAAAAACGCTTAATTGTGATATAGTTAAATTTGTAATATGATTGATTAAAGGTGTTAAATAATTAATTATCAATAAGTTAGTAGTTATTAAAAGTTGTTATTTTTAAATATTGTGAATAAAATATTGTGAAAATTGCCGATTCAGAGAAGAAAAAAAGGCTGATGTTTTTTAAAAAGGACTTGCAAATGCTGGATTAGAGACAAAATCTGGGTCTTGCAGTGTCAAAATAAACGCTTTTAACGCTTCTCTATTCTCTTCATCTAAGCTAAGAGGGCGTATGACTGCTCCCAAGTTATCTGCTTTGTTACCTCCTGAAGCGTAATGGTCGATGACTTGATCAAGGCTCTGAAAACGTCCATCGTGCATAAATGGAGCTGTCAAATCAATGTTTCTAAGTGTTGGTACTCTAAAAGTACCATTATCAAAAGGGATATTGGTAATTGCTCCGCGACCTAAATCAGAAAAATCACCCAGTTCATCAACGGCATCTATACCATTATTGAAATATTCATTTGTGGTAAATAGGGGAGCATTGTGACAATGTCCGCATTCTGCATGAAGAGACTGATCTGGATTGATATCAAAAAAAATTTCGAACCCATCGAGTTCCTGATCAGTGAAGACATCAAGTCCTGCTATAACTTTGTCGTACTTGGAGTTTCCACTGCTTATTAAACTTCTTTCAAATTGTGCAATAGCTTTAACTGCCAATTCCTTCGTTATCTCTGAGCGCTCTTCTATGCCAAAGGCTTCTCTAAACATCTGTGGGTAGCTTTTACTTCGCTGCAGTTTGTTTTCGACATTGGTCCAGCTATCGTTTAATTCTAACGGATCTTCAATAGGGATCAAGGCTTGCTCTTCTAAAGTGTTGACTCGACCATCCCAGAACAAGCCAGTATTAGAAAAGCCGACGTTTAAGAGTGTCATCGAACTTCTAGTGCCAGACAATCCTTCTACGCCTGGACTGACGGCTAGATTATCTGTAAAGTTACTTTGTAATTCATGGCAAGTAGCGCAAGATTGAGTACTGTCTATAGATAAAATTGGATCGTAAAATAGATGTCGACCTAATGCTACTCCTTGAACTGTAAGTGGATTATCTGCCGGTATGTCCATAGCAGGAAAGCCATCTGGAATGATTAACAGGTACTCTCTTGGACTGAAAGGAATTGTTTCTAAGTTGACTCTATCATTAGGTAATGGGTCGTCATCGCCACAAGAACAAATGGTGACTCCTATAAACACAACGAACAATAAATATGATGTATACCTAATCATTACTCCATTAACGTAAATGCCCTCATTAGATTTTGATTGATGGCACTTTTGATGTTTTCTATGCTGTCGTCAAAAGACACTCTAGAAAATAACTCATCATAGCTAACAAAGATTTCTATAATAAGATTTGATCCTTGGGTGATTTCGAAGTCGCCTGCCAGTTTAAATTGCTGATTAAACTCTGAATTAATGAAATCTATCGTCAATGTGTCTTGATTTTGGACGAGCTCAAAACTCGCTGAAAGATACGCCTGATCAGCAATTTTTTGATTTAAAAAGTTTGAACCACTTTGAAAGTCGCTATCGAAAAGTAAGGTATCTGCTTGCGACAAACAAGCATTAACACCAACTTCGAATTCTATATTGTCAAACCCAAAAGTGATCGGAACATTTCTACTTGCTGCAATCCGAGATTGTAGAGATACGTTTGCGAGAGAATTGTAAATGACGTTGTCGCTGCAATCTGTAATGATAGAATCCTGAGAAACAAGACGAGAGCTCTCATTAGACAGTAAAATATTGGAGACAAAAAAGCTGGCTCCAGAGATAGCAAATGTTTGTCCTATCTCATTGGTATACATCGAATCAGTAAGGAGTGCTTCTTCCCCCCATAAAGGAGTGAATGTTACATTTATATTTGGAAATGTACAACAATCATCACAAGGCTCATCTGCACTAAGACTGTAATTAGACCCTCTCAAATCCAAACAATCCTCAATTGGTTCGTAACAACTGAAAAGCGTTAAGAAGACAATCAAAATGAGTACTGTACTAAGATGGTTTTTGCTGCTGATCACCATATTCTTTGACGAGCTTTTTGACGAGCTGCTTTACCTGCGTTGAAAATTCCTTATCAAGAATCCAATGATAATACTGTTTATCCTTACTAAGTGTCTCTGCGACTGGCTTGCCTATGTGTTTTCCAAAATTGAATACAATTTGACCTTGAGCGTCATATTTAAGTCTCTGTGTGACATCTATAAGACGATTGTCATGTGTGAACTCATGGATAGCATTCATATCATTTTTGATAGGTGCTTTGGTCGTAAAACCATCACCATCAATATGGTCAACATTATCGTATCTGATTATTTGCCCCTTCAAAACATCAACAGTCGCTTTTACATCTGCGAGTGCATCGTGTGCGTCTTCGAGCGTTTTTCCGCAATACAATTTTAGAGCTGCCTGCAAAGTACGCGGCTCCATTTTGTAAAATATCTTTTGAACGTCAATGGATTTTCTATTGTCCAAATTGAATTCAATACCGACACGTGCAAATTCTTCCATCAACATAGGGACATCAAAACGATCCGAGTTGTACCCGCAAAGATCTGCAACTCCAATAAAGTCGTACAGCTGCTGAGCAACGTCGCCAAATGTAGGTTTATCTCTCAATTTATCAGGAGTAATGCCATGTACATCCATTGCTTCTTGAGAAATCGGAATGGTAGGATTGATCAACATTTCTAATTCAGCAGCTTCCCTGCCGTCTGCAAAATATTTGATTAATGCAATCTGTACGATACGATCTCGTATTACATTGAGACCTGTCGATTCTATATCAAAAAACACTAAATCTTGTTGTAAATTAAAGTCTAAATTCATTGTTGCCATAAGATAAATTGCTCAAATCCGGAAGAATACCAAGTCTCCAACTCTGAACTGTTAGCCTCAAAAATAAACAAAGCTTCGATACCATCTAATTCCTCAACCAGCTCTTTTGATTTATTCAGTCCCATTGCCATGAAAGTCGTCGTCCAAGCATCTGCAGTCATGCAATCTTCAGTAATCACAGAAGCACTCAATATATCAGTCTGTGCTGGAAACCCTGTTGTCGCATCTATAGTATGCCCATAGGATTTACCGTTTTCTGTCTCATGATAATTTCTATAGTTGCCTGAAGTAGCAATTGCATTATCATCAAGTTGCAGATATAGTATACTTTCAGAAATTGGTGCATCTTTTTTGGGCGAGGAGACACCTATTGTCCATTTATTGTCTTTACGATTTAACCCTTTACCTCTTGACTCTCCACCAATATCTACAAGATAATTCTCGATTCCTTTTTCATCTAAATAGTCGGCGATCAAATCAACACCATAGCCTTTTGCAATAGCACTAAAATCTAATTCTAATCCAGGAATTGATTTAGAGATGCTGTTTTTGTCTATATTAACAAAGACATTATCTAAGCCAATTAACTTCATAAGAGAGTCTATTGCAGTAGAATCTGCTTGATTTATCGTCTTTCGTCCCTTATATCCAAAGCCCCAATAGTTAATGATAGGCATCAAACTCGGATCAAAATTCCCCTTGGAGCGCTGATTTATCTGTTTGGATAAACTGAGATTAACATCAAAGGATTTTAGATCCAGGCCACTATCACTCGGCACTGTTATACCAGTCTTTGAGGCATTGAATGTAGAAATTAGAGATGTAGGATCATAGGTGGATAATTCCTTATTGAGCTTTACTAAAATGGAATCAATGCTTTGTTTTAAGGTTTTATCATTTGTGTAAACAGTAACTTTATAATATGTGCCCATTGTTTCTCCTTTTATTCCAACCCAATAGTTGGAATCTGATTGACAAGAGACAAATACTATTGTTAAGACAAATAGGGAACTGAATAAACTGTCACGAATGTTCATGTATAGCGTTGAAGTACTTGCTAAATGTAATATTACAACGTGTGATTAGGTCTCTATAATATACCTTCTTTTAACGCTTCTTCTTGTGCACCATGCAACTGGACAGGCTTTTTCTTAGTTCTCAAGCGGATATTTAAAAATTCAACGGCTAATGCAAACGAGATAGCGAAGTATAAATAACCTTTTGGAACTGCGCCTACTTCTTGTCCCATGATAGATAAGTGTGCCAAATGCCCGCCTTCTAATAGCAACATAAATCCTATTAATATTAAGAATGAAAGACCCAACATTTGCACAGTTGGGTGCCTATTGACAAATCTGCCAACAGGATTTGCAAATAACATCATGATAATAACAGAGATGACAACTGCAATAATCATAACCAATAAAGCACCTTGTAATCCATTGGTCATCCCGACAGCCGTCAAAATAGAATCAAATGAAAAGACGATGTTTATAACAGTGATTTGTATGATGGCACTTTGTAAGGTGATGCCTTTTGTTTTGTCATCGGAGCCATGTTGATCTCCTTCTAACTTGTGATGGATTTCAGAAACACTTTTGTAGAGGAGGAATAAGCCACCTGCGATTAAGATCAAACTCTGAATAGAGAATCCAGCATGCATCCAAGAGGTATCGATTTTTAACCATGGCTCGTTCATTGCGATCAACCATGTCACGCCAAAAAGTAAGGCGATTCGCATGACCATCGCCAAAACGAGGCCTATATTAGTCGCTTTAGCTTGGTCTTGATCCTTCAATTTACCCGCCACGATAGAGATGAAAATAATGTTGTCTACCCCTAAGATTATCTCTAGTAGACATAAAGTCACCAAACTCATCCACATGCTGGTACTTGCAAAGTCGGGCATTTCCATTAAAAAGATTAAATCCATAGTGCTTATTCTTTTTTATCTTTAGAGAAATGTTAAAAATCGTCACTTCTCATATTATTTCCAATAATGGCACAATTTAAAGATTTGGTTTTATACTTTTGTATTAAGCCAGCTGAGATAACATTACAAGTTTATTTAATTTTTGAATGAATCGATACTATTCTGTCTTCCCAGTAATTTTTGCATTGTTATCCATCATAACGATTGATAAGCCAATAGTGGATACACCTCCTTCCAACTGTAGTTTGAAGTTGATATCAAAAACTAATCCTATTACCGGCAAAATAACTTTTGCAAGTAAAGATCAGTTCACATTTAAGAATGAAAGCGGTGATGAAACAATTGAACTGCTTATCGTAAGACAAAATGCTGAACTAACGTTGAGATATAAAAGTACAAATACGATTTGCTTGTCAAAAGCTACTGAGATAAATGTAGTGACTCGAGATAAGAATACGGTTTTGCTAAAGAGCAATAGTCCAGGCAATTGTACAGGCACTATGATCTTCAATTTTGGTGGCATATTTGGAAAAGAAAGTGCAAGAGATTTTCTGTATGAAAAAGGCATAGAATCTGTCTCGTTTGAAGATAAGAACGAGAATGGGTACTTCTTTACCATTAACCCTGCCCAAAAAGATGATCTGAAGTTAGTGTTTCAGTGCTTGCTAAATATTTAACCACTTATTCTTCTGGTTCTTCTGGCGCCGTTGCGAATCCAAAACCAATTTGTGTTTTAGGTGGAGCAGCAGCATTTGGATTGTCATCATCATCAAAGTCTTCCCATTCAGTTAAGTCTTTCAAGAAAGCTTCCATGTGTGTTATAATCAACAATTCATTGAACTCTGGAGGAGCATAGATGCCTATCAATTGCGGTGGTCTAGGTTCTATTAAGCCTTCGATGAATGGGTATGTCATCCAAACCTGTACTTTTCCATTAAACAATTGACTGTATACCAGACTTCCATATTCTTTAAAAAAGTCCTTTCGCTCGTTGCCATCAGTTGGCATTTCGTAAATACCACTCTTTTTATTCCCAAGTTTGATTGTGATGGATTCTAGTCCTTTTATTTTTTCTTCTTCACTTATAGTCGCTTCTAGACCAGTGGCTTCAAGTAACTTATCTATTTCTTTGAGTATGAATTTTTTCAGGTATTTTGACCAAGTAGATCTCCATTCAGTGACCTGATCAAGCATATTTTTATACTTTACAACACGTTCTTTAATTGCGGTGTATTTTTCCATATTTGTTTTTGTTAGTAGTTATGTTAGTTAGTAATAGAAAATTTGGAAAAAAGAAACACAAATATCTTAAAATAAATCATGCCAAGAGGAAAATTTATTGTCTTTGAAGGGATAGATGGCTCAGGTAAGTCTACACAACTAGATTTATTGAAGTCTCATTTAAAGCATTTAGGTTTGAATGTGTATGTTACAACAGAACCAAGCTCAAGAGAAATTGGTCAACTCATCCGTCGTATTTTAAAAAAGGAAATCATTGTTTCAGAAGAAACTTTAGCAGCTCTTTTCGTGGCAGATCGACTAGACCATATTCAGAACGAAGATGATGGCATGCTCCAATATCTTGAAGAAGGGTACTACGTGTTGTCTGATCGGTATTATTGGTCTTCATTTGCTTATCATGGATTACATATACCGATTAATAAAGTTGTCGAAATGAATGACATTTGTCATCAATTATTGAAACCTGATTTAACCGTTTATCTCGATCTCTCTGCAGAAGAAAGCATGAATCGAATATTGAAAAGAAATGAGCAATTAGAAAAATTTGAAAAACTGGAGTTTCTTCAGAAAATCAGACAAAATTACTTCATTGCTTTTGATCAGTTTAACCAAGAGCTACCAATTAAAATAATAGATGCGAATCAGCCAATTGATAATTGCTTCGGAGAAATTATGACTCATGTCAATGCATTAGTTCAAAATGTCACAGTATAATGAAAAAAGAAACTAAAGCTATCCACTCGGGACAAGGGATAGATCCATCGAGTTCTGCCATCAACAGTCCGATTTACATGAGCACAACATTTGAGCGTCACGTGGATGGTACGTATCCCAATGAGCATGTCTATTCAAGATATAGTAATCCAAATCGATTGGCGCTTGAACAATGTTTGACCGATTTAGAAGGTGGTTTGGCAACTGCATGTTTTTCTTCTGGTTCGGCAGCGATGATGACCTTAATGCAGACCTTAGTGCCTGGAGATCATGTGATTGCGCCTGATATTCTTTATTTCGGCATCAGCGAATTGATGAAAAAAATCTTCGCACCTCTAGGTATTGAGTTTGATTTTATTGATATGTCTGATTTGGTAAATATCAAGAAACATACGAAATCTAATACTAAATTAGTCATTGTCGAAACACCATCCAATCCACAAATAACATTGACAGATATTGAAGCTGTTTCAGTAATTGCTCATGAGGCAGGTGCTTTGTTAGTCGTCGATAATACAATAGCAACGCCAGTTTTTCAATTACCAATCAAGCTTGGTGCCGATATGGTTATCCATGCGACAACTAAATATATAGCAGGACATAGTGATGTTCTCGGGGGTGCAATCGTAACAGCAACTAAAAATGATCGCTGGGAGAAAATCGTTTATATCCAACAAATGGGCGGAGCTGTGCCTTCGCCTTTTGAATGTTGGTTGGCCTTAAGAGGCATACAGACGATGACTTATCGTGTCCAAGCCATGGCGGCTTCTGCAATGAAGATTGCCCACATTCTTTCTAATCACCAAGCTGTTGAGGAAATCTTATACCCTGGGCTTGAATCAAGTCCTTCCCATAATCTGGCAAATAAGCAAATGACAGGTTATGGAGCGTTGATGTCAATTCTAGTGAAAGGGGATGATGCATCTGCAATTGCAGTCTCAAATAAACTACAACTCATTACAAGAGCAACAAGTTTTGGGGGGACGCACAGTCTAATAGAGCATCGTGCATCTATCGAGGCAGAGGGGTCACTGACGCCTAAAAATTTACTTAGATTTTCTGTAGGCTTAGAGCATGTGGATGATCTGATAGAGGACTTATTGCAGGCGCTAGGATAAAACTATTACAGCGATCTGGCACATCGACAACCAGTGTGTTCTAATCCAGTATCTGGACTTGATTTCATTCTGGCAGCGACTCTAAAGCCACTGCAATAGCTGTCGTTGCAAAGAAACGAACCCCCTCTCATTACCTTCTTCGGGACTGATGGCTCAAGAGGGTCAAAGCTTTTATTTGGGCCTTTAGGGTTGTCTGTCAATTTGCTTGTTCTGGTCTTATATACATCGTATTGATACCAATCAGAACACCACTCCCAAACATTTCCAGACATATCATAAAGAGAATATCCATTAGGTGGAAAGCTTTTTACTGGAGCTAATTTCTTAAAGTTATCCGTTTCTTGATTTTCATATGGAAATTTGCCTTGCCAATAGTTAGCACGCTCATCAGATATTGGTTCATTGCCCCAATGATAAATTTTGTCGTTTTTGCTGCCACGTGCTGCATATTCCCATTCTGCTTCTGTGGGTAAGCGTTTGCCTCTCCATTTGCAATATGCCATTGCGTCAATCCAAGAGATATGAACGGCAGGATAATCATCTTTCCCATCTATGGAGCTCCCATCACCTTCTGGATATTTCCAGTTTGCATTCTTTGTTGGTCTCCACCAATTGCCTGGATATGCAGGTATATTCCGTTCAATGGTTTGAAAAACCAATGAAATCGGACTTGGATCAAAATCAGGAGGAAGTGTTGTTCCTGGTGGCAGTTGTGCTAATAATTCTTCTGGATCCAGTTCTCGTTCTGCGATTGTTTTATAACCAGTAGCCACTGTGAATTCGTTGAATTCCATATTGGTGACTTCGGTGATATCCATTAAGAAACTATCTATTTTGACCTTGTGTGTAGGAAACTCATCTGGTAGGGCTTGTACATTATTTCCTCCCATTTCAAAAACACCACTAGGGATGACTGCCATTAAATCTTTAGTTGACGCAGAGGGCACGTCAATTGGTATCGAGTTTATTTCGTCTAAATATTGTTGGATGAACAGATCGTGTCCATTGTCAATAGAAGTATTTTTCGACTCTTTTGTATGATCAGAATCAGCACAGGATAGAAAGGTAACAAAGCCTATCAATAAGCCGGTAAAAATTTTGACCATCAACCTAACTAGCTTTGTAATAACGACGATACTCTTTAAAACTAATCATTTTCTGCTCCTTCTGATCCCAAAGTTTATTGTGAATGCTCTTTAAACTCTCTTTGAAAGTGATTGTGGTCACGTATTTATTTAAAATAGGATTCTCCATATAGCACTTTTGTAATTGATAATTAGGAATAACAGAGCTCAAATGATGTATGTGGTGGAAACCAATATTGCCAGTTAACCATTGAAATAGTTTAGGCAACTTATAGTAAGTCGCTCCTCTTAAAGAGGCAATCAAGAAATCCCAATTGTTTTGCCATTGTTTGTACGTCTCTTCGTGCTGGTGCTGTACATAGAAAAACCAAAAGGCAATGATGCTAAACATAAAAACAATAGGAAACTGGATCATTAAAAACTGTTTCCATCCTAGAATGGAACTCAGAGTGATATATATAGCAATCATACTCACATTATTTAGTACTTGAGATATCCGTATAGATCTCCATCCTTTGAGGTTGAAAAAAGGGTACCTGTTCGATATAGTCAAATAGATAAAGGGAGCAATACCAAATAAGAATACTGGCAATCTGAATACTCTGTATCCAAATTTTCTCCAGTTCGGAAGTTTTGCATATTCTTCGACGGTTAGAAATTTTATATCACCAATATCTCTGTGCTGCATCTCCAATTTACCATTATGACCATGATGATGATTGTGGACTTTAGCCCAATATTTATAGGGAATGGCGCTGAAGTAGCTACAAACTAAACCAATGGTATTATTCCATTTTTTTGAACCGAGAAAAGATTGATGACCGCAATCATGTTGAATGATGAAAATTCGAACCAAGAAGAATGCATTTACAAATGCCAATCCTAAAGTGATCCAATAAGACCAATCCAAACTAAGATACATTAGGATCCAAAGTGCAAAAAAAGGCCCAAATGAATTGATGATTTGAATCACCGCCTTGTAAGTATCAGGTTTCTGATATTTAGAAATGATTTCTTTCCAATTCTTAAGCGATTCTCTTATTTCTTCGTCTGTAAATGGAGTTTTCAAATAGAATTTTTTGCAAATATAAGTATAATTAAATCCATCATTTCGCGAGTTTTTTAGTCGTTGTTCTGTGTGACATTAGTCTTCTGTAGAATCAATGATAGCTGTGTGTAAATTCATATTGCACTTCTGTATGCAGAAAATTTTTTTATTGCCATCGCACACCATAACCCTAAAGGGAAATCAGCCCAAGTAAAATTGCAACATTACTCTGCACTGCTCTGCCTTTAAGGGTCAAGGGCGCGGGTGCTTAGTGTGCAACATGATAGCTTTTCGAACTTACATATTCATTTGCATTTCGTAATATATAAACTAATGAAGACCAATCAGTTGTGTAATAAATCTGGTCTTTTATTGAAGATAATTACAATTTTGAAAAATTTGTAGGGGTTTTGTAGTAGGGTGTTGTACTAATGTAGAGTACATGTTAAGACAATCAATCTATCTTTGAATCATAGTTAAAAGGTGTTAATTTATGTGAAGGTTACTTAATTAAATTTAAGTGACCTTTTTTTCTGTTAACAAGTATTCAACAAGCAACTTCTCCTCTTTCACTTCTAAATCTTCCAGTACTTTTTCAACACCAAGATTTGTAGAATGATTAAGCAATTGCCTTAGCTCATCAGATAGATTGGTAATGGAAAATTCATGCTGAATGAGTTCTTTGACAATATACCGTTGAGCTATGATATTGGGTAATGATATGTAAGGAAGATTGACCAATTGTTTAAATAAGAGATATCCAAGTTTATGAGCCTTGTAGACAACCACTTGAGGTTTTTTGTATAGTAAGGTTTCTAATGTTATTGTTCCAGAAGTGTTGATCATAACAGTTGATCCAGCGATTACGTCGTTTGGCCGATCTAAAACAAAGTGAACATTGGGATTTGTTACCTGATCAATTAAATATAAATCACGAGAAATCATGCTCATCTGACCTATGTGGAATTCAAAATCATGATTTGTATTGATAAAATCTACCAAGACAGGCATCATATAATTTAGCTCTTGTTTTCTGCTTCCAGGCATGATCCCGACAGATGGTAGTGAAGTCTTTCTATCTAGAGGAAAATGCTTTTTCTCAGCGATGAGTTTACATAGTGGATTGCCAAAATAAAGTGCTTTAATCCCATGTTTGCTGTAGAATTCAACTTCAAATGGGAAAATACAAATCAAGCAATCGATGACAGCCGCAATGGTTTTTACTCTTGATTCATTCCAAGCCCAGACTTTCGGTGATATGTATTGAATGGTTCTTATCCCATGTCGTTTAACCCACTTAGCCATTCTCAAATTGAAACCAGGATAGTCTATAAAAATGACAGCGTCTGGTTGGAATTGCTTGATCTCACCTTTGCATTTAACGATAAGTTTTCTGATTTTAGGTATATTCTTAATAACCTCGACAATTCCCATAATAGATAACTCTTTTATATGCGTCCTTATCGTCGCTCCGGCAGCTTGCATCTTATCACCGCCCCATGCTTCAATAACTGTGCTCGGAGCAGTCTGTTTAATCAGATTGATTAAGTAAGATCCATAGATATCTCCTGAGGATTCACCAGCTATGATGAAAATCCTTTTACTCATGATGTAAATAAAGTATCGTAAAAGAATATAACCCAGACGAATGCCATGAGTACTGTAGCTGTGACAAGCCCTTTTACACTTAGAGTCTGTCTACGCCGTTGAAAGATCTGTAATGGCAGTAGATTAATACAAATAGCAATGAGACAAGTTGTTCGAAATCGACGACTGTCAATACTTGAAGAAGCTGCGTCAATCAAACCTTGTGCTTCTGTTAATTGAAACAGCCATTGGACAAGGTAAAATGCTGCACAAGGCAAGAAGATTCCTAAAAAAAATGCGATAAAAGCATTACCTCTCTGGATCGACATTCTATTCATCTGAGTTTAATTGTTGAAGTTCATTTATAGCTGGATGACTAGTAAGGTCATGCATAGATGGCACGATAGATACATAATCATTCCCCAGTGCATGGATGTCTGAATCGTGGTCTTCTTCATTAAGCACAAAATGACCTGCCATCCAATAATATGGCTTTCCTCTTGGATCTTTTGCTTCTACGAATTCTTCTGCCCAACCAGATTTTCCTTGCTTACAGATTCGCATTCCCTTTATTTCACTTATAGGCAAATCCGGGATATTGACATTAAGTAGTTTTGAATGCTCAAATTTATGTGACAGTGCGAAATCAATAATCTTTCTTGCATAGTGCTTTGACCCTTCAAAATTTGCATCATAAGCAACATTCATGAGTGAAAAGCCAATCGATGGTATTCCAGTAATACTAGCTTCCATAGCTGCGGACATCGTACCTGAGTAAAGGATGTTTATCGCCGCATTAGAGCCATGATTAATACCTGAAACACATAAGTCAAAAGTGATTTTCTCAAAATACACATGTCTGGCTATTTTGACGCAGTCAACTGGTGTGCCGCTACATTCATATGCCTCAATGCCAGGGTAGTGGTCCACTTTTTTGACCCATATCGGGTGATGTATGGTTATTGCATGACCTTGACCAGATTGTGGTTTGTTAGGTGCCATGACGTAGATGTTTCCAAACTCCCGCGCCACTTCGATTAATGCCTTTATACCAGGTGCTTCAATTCCATCATCATTAACGACCAATATATTTGGTTTGTCCATTTCACTATGTTTGTTGCAAAACTACCACAATCTATCTTGTCTTTCGAAAATCTTGGTGATGACATAAGGTTTCTTTCATTATTATGAACATTCAAATTGTGTAGATGTTAGTCGGTTTTAGTATTGTTGTGTAATGAAGAAAGGTGTTTTACTTGTCAATCTAGGAACCCCAGATGCTCCGACCAAGAAAGGGTTAAAGACTTATTTAAATCAGTTTTTGACAGATAGGCGAGTCATCGATTTGAACTGGCCTTTTCGCTATGCCTTATTTCAGGGGGTTATCGTCCCAATTCGTGCTCCAAAAGTCGCCAAATTATATGATCAATTGTGGATGGAGGAAGGATCACCTCTTAAAGTGTATGGTCAACGAGTAGCGGAAGGTGTACGAGAAAAATTAGGCGATGACTATCATGTCGAATTGGCTATGCGATACCAAAATCCCTCTATAGAATCTGCATTGAAGAAACTTAGAGAATCATTTGTCACCGACATAACAGTATTTCCATTATTTCCACAATATGCCTCTGCTACCACAGGATCTGTATTCGAAGAAGTAATGAATTTGATGCGAATGAGAGAACAGTTGCCAGGTCTTCGTTTCATCAGTTCATATTATGATCATCCAGAAATAATTAAAATCTACAGTAAAAATGCTCGAAAATATAAACTGGATGATTACGATCATTTTATCTTTTCGTTTCATGGTGTTCCAGAACGGTATCTGAAAAAGGAAAACAACTATTGTAAGTGCGATGGACAGTGTTGCAAATCCATAGTCCCGCAGAATAACTTATGCTACTCTGCTCAATGTCATGCCACGGCTTATGCCATTGCCAAGGATTTAGGCTTGAAGGATCAAGATTTTACTGTTTCTTATCAAAGTCGGTTTGGTCCAGAGCGGTGGTTGCATCCCTATACCGATGAAGTTTTGGAACAGCAGGTGGCTAAGGGTAATACGAAGATCCTATGCTTTTCTCCTGCATTCATCGCAGACTGTCTGGAGACAACTATTGAGATTGGATATGAGTATAAAGAAGAATTTTTAGAAGAAGGAGGGGAAAAACTCGATCTAGTCGAAAGCCTTAATGATGATCCTGCTTGGATTGATTTTATTGCAAAAATGGTAAGTTAAAATAACACAATCAGTTAGTCGCTTGTAATTATGAAGAAAATAGTAAAGGTGACATTAGTACTATTCCTTGTAGGCTGTTCATCAAATAAAACGCCTTATAAACAAGTATTGACATATCATAACTTGAAAAAGGAGCAAAGAGCAGTAAATGGAAAAATTGTCAAAGAAAAATTTAGTGTTAACAAGAAAACTGAACTAAAACATGGTTATTACGAGCGATATGATTTGAATTACTTCACATTAGAACAAGGAAATTATGAAAATGGCGCTAAATCCGGAATATGGACAACATGGCAAGAAGAGGATCAAATTTTCATAGAAAAGGATTATGACAACAATGGAGTGGAAACACCTCTAATCGAGAAAAAATATTTAAGATATCCCATTGTCTTAGTAGAGGAGAGAGATACTTTGCCTCAAGGTTTTTTGAAAATGGGTCTACAATTTGATAATAAATGCAGACTGCTAAGTATAAATGTATTGGAAGGAATAGATGAAGAATTTAATCATAAAATAGTGAATGAATATAGAGGATATGCACACCTTTGTAATAAATACAATATTCCAATTTCAGAATGTATTGAAAAAAAAGAGTCACTAATCATAAAATTTAGAGACTATGATTAATAGCAGCAAGTAATAAAGCCTTGACTCAGATCATAACTCATCTGCTCGGCGGGTACAACATTACCAATTACCACTCAGCAATCACATCTACATTTCCTTTCACCATTTGATCTAAGTCTACAGTAACCTTCGTACCAACAGGCAAAAATATATCTGCCCTTGACCCAAATTTAATGAAGCCTAATTCCTCACCTTGCGTCACTTGCTGTCCTTCTGACATATAATTTCTAATCCGTCTTGCAACTGCTCCAGCGATTTGTCTGACAAGAATTTCTTTACCATCATCAGTCTTAATGACAGTCGTTGTTCGTTCATTTTCAGTAGAAGATTTTGGGTGCCAAGCGACGAGATATTTTCCTTTATGGTATGCTGATAATTGTACTTGACCACTGACAGGCACTCGATTTGCGTGGACATTCAGAGGAGACATAAAGATGGACACTTGGAGTCGTTTGTCTTTAAAATATTCATGTTCTACGGTTTCCTCAATCACCACGACTTTGCCATCTGCTGGAGCATAGATTTTAGAATTGTCAATAATGGCTATTAGGCGTTTCGGATTTCTGAAGAATTGTATGCTAAACACGAGCATAAATATCACAAAAGCCAACAAGAGCCAGAATAGTATAGACCAATTTCCAGTTACATATCCAAGACCCCAAATCAATAATATCAGACTGCCTATGAGGATGACAAAAATGGATTTTCCTTCTCTATGTAGCATCTAGAAATATGTTTATGAACAATAAAACAAATGGGACAACAAATATAAAACTGTCAAGCCTATCCAAAAATCCACCATGGCCAACCAACAATGTGCCAGAATCTTTGATCTGATAATGTCTCTTAAGTGCTGATTCAACCAAATCGCCAAAACTACCGCTAATCCAAATGATAAGACCGATAATAAGCCAAGATATCATCGAATAAATCCCTATAAAATGAAAAGCAACTAAGCTGGCTAATAACGTGAAAATACCCGCTCCTATAAATCCAGCCCAAGTCTTTTTTGGAGAAATTTGTACGAAAAGTTTTCGCTTTCCAAATTGCTTACCCGTAAAGTATGCAGCAATATCGCTTATCCAAATCATAGCAAACACAGAGAATAAGACCATTTTATAATCTTCTGACTCTTTTATCCAATAAAGCAGTACCATTATTGGAAGGCAAATGTATAATAGCGATTGAATAACGATAAACTTATTTTGGACAGTTATCTTCTTGGTGAGGAGTATAGCAATTAAGATTAGAATGTAGATTACAGAAATAATATTCACTAAATCAATTAATGAATCGTTTCCATACTTGTAAACCCCTAATATTACCAATGTAATCGAACTTAAAATGGATAGAAATACATAAGAAAAAGCACTCGTAATACCGGCTAGGGTGATGCCGCAGTACTCATAAATCATAGCTAACATGATGATGATAAAAAGTGCTTGAGCAGTACCTGCAGAATAGAGTAAAAGCGATAAAAAAAGTGCTGCCATTATGACTCCGGAGATCAGCCGTTGTCTAAGATTTTTATCCATGAGATGCAAGGTATGTAGAATAGATAGGAATGGTTAATTTTGTACAATATTATGATACACAGATTCAGCTTATTAGCAATTGTTTGTTTCCTTTTGTCATGTGAGTCAAATGAAACAGTTAACTCATCTTCAACTCCGATGTTCACTGAGGTGCCTGCAGAGGTAACTGGCTTGCAATTCTCCAACGACCTTTCTGTAAACTTAGCCACTAAATTCAATTTGCTGGATTTTGATTACTTCTATAATGGCGCTGGTGTTGGCATCATTGATATAAATAATGATGGTTTGGAAGATGTCATACTTACTGGTAATATGGTACCCAACAAACTTTTTCTTAACAAAGGAGGCTTGAATTTCGAAGATATAACGGATACAGCTGCAATCAATCAAGGCAAACAATGGTCAAATGGTGTGTCTGTTGCTGATGTCAATGCTGACGGTTACATGGATATCTATATTTCTCAAGGTGGGCCCCATGAGGAAGGTGAGCGAAAAAACCTATTGTTTATAAATAACGGTGATTTGACGTTTACTGAAAAAGCGACAGAGTTTGGTCTCGCAGATGTTGGCATTTCTACTCAATCTGCATTTTTCGATATGGATAAAGATGGAGATCTGGATTGTTTCGTGATGAATGAATCCGTTCTATACGGTTATGATCCCATTGCATTTATGCGTCGATTGGCAAGTAGTGAATATGATAGTCGAATGAGCCTTAGTCGATTGTACAGAAACGATGGAGGTTCGTTTAAAGAAATTGGCATCGAATCAGGGATAACCAAGCCAAGTTTTGGCTTAGGTCTCGCTGTTGCTGATATCAATGGTGATTCACATCTGGATATTTATGTTGCAAATGACTATTACCTGCCTGATGCCATGTATATCAATCAAGGTGATGGTACATTCAAGGACGAGATAAAGCAAAGAACACAGCAAATTTCTATGTTTGGAATGGGTGTTGATGTTGCGGATATTGATCAAGATGGATACAATGATATTTTTGTTTTAGATATGGCAGCCAATGACCACATCAGGTCCAAAACATTAATGGCTTCTATGGATACACGGCAATTTGATATGCTAGTCAATAAATTGCGCTTTCATTATCAATATATGTTCAATTCTCTACTGATTAACAAGGGAGATAACACCTTTAAAAATTTATCTCAGCTAGCTGGATTATCCAAGTCTGACTGGTCGTGGGCAGTGTTGATTCAAGATTATGATTTAGATGGAAATAAAGATGTGTTTATTACAAATGGCTATCGAAAATATGGCTTAGATAATGATTTTAAACAAAAAGTTATTAGCGCTAAACAAGCCTATAATGGTCGCGTACCGCAAGAAATAAAAGAAGAGTTATATGCAGCTATTCCAGAAGGGAAATTACCTAATGTCATGTATGCGAATAAAGGTGGTCTTCAATTCGAAAATGTAACGAATAATTGGGGCTTCGATACACCAAGTTTTTCTAATGGAGCGGCACATGCAGATTTTGATAATGATGGCGATTTAGATATGATTATCAATAACATTGATCAGCAAGCAATGTTGTATGAAAATAATGCTGTCCAACAAGGGAATAATTATCTCAAATTAAAATTCAATAGTAATCCTCAAGAAGCATTTGCAAAAGCAACAGCTGTCTCAGAATCTGGTAAAATAGTAATAGAAGAGTCAAAAAGAGTGAGAGGATATAGAAGTTCTGTGACATCAGATATAATTTTAGGACTCGGGCAAGAATCAATAATTAAATCACTGAAAATAGAGTGGGCGGATGGGACTATGCAAACTCAAACAAATCTGCCTGTTAATCAAACTATATTAATAGAAAAAAATAATGTTGAAGTATTAAGTAAAGATGAAATTAAGCAAGCCCTAAAGACAGTACCTAATGCTGAATTAGGGATTAATTATTTTCATCAAGAAAATATATTTGACGATTTTGAAAAAGAGATATTATTGCCAATGCGCCAATCGACTTTAGGTCCTGAAATAGCAGTTTTTGATGCCAATAATGATGGAAAGGATGATGTCATAGTTGGAGGTGCATCTGGTTTTGAAACGAGTTTATTTATCCAAAGTGAAACGAAATTTAATAAACAAACATCGCCAGCATTTCTTAAAGATAAACTATATGAAGATGCGCATATAACTGCGACTGACATTGACAAAGATGGAGATATGGATCTAATCATTGTCTCTGGTGGAAATGCTTTTAAACAAGACCAAGGCTATTACCAAAACAGACTTTATTTAAATAATGGGAATGGCGATTTTACTCGAAGTGCTCAGCCAGAATTAGAAAATTCTGATGTCCATAGTGCTAAGGCCATCTCTCTTGATATTGACGGAGATGGAAATAAGGAAATATTTATTGCAAATAGAATACTGCCACAAAAATATCCTATTCATGCACCAGCAGTTATTTACTCTTGGGACATTAATTTTCTAAAAGAAAGGACGAATAAATATTGTACTGGTTGTGAAGAATTTGGTATAATGAATGATGCTATCGCAACAGATTATGATGGTGATGGCGATCAGGATATAATTGCTGTTGGTGAATGGTCAGGAATTGGTCTATTTGAAAGTAATAATGGAAAATTAGAATTGCAAAATGACTTGCTGGATCAAACTGGTTGGTGGTATTCTATTTTAGAAACTGATGCCAATCAAGATGGCAGACCTGATTATATTATTGGTAATCTTGGATTAAATTCGAAATATAAAGCAACAGCGGAAAAACCTTTTAAAATATTTGCCTCAGATTTTGATGAAAATGGCTCGCATGATGTTGTATTAAGCAGCAAATATAAAGATGAATATGTACCATTAAGAGGTAAAGAATGTTCGTCACAACAAATGCCATTTATTAAAGAAAAATATCCAAGCTATGAAGGATTTGCAAATGCGACGTTAATCGATGTATATGGCTCTAAAATAGACGATGCCTATGAGAGGGAAGTCAATGATTTTAAATCAATTTTATTATTAAATACACCAAGTGGATTTGAAGTACGACCACTACCTATGGAAGCCCAAGAATTTCCTATTCTCGCTGCAGTAGAAATAGATGTAAATAAAGACGGAATAGAAGACATTATAATTGCTGGTAACATCTATCAAACAGAAGTAGAAACGCCTAGATTAGATAGTGGCAGTGGTCTTGTTTTAATATCTGATGGGACTGGTTCATACAGTTCGATAAAATTAAAAGAGTCTGGATTGAACATTACTGGCGACGTCAAATCTCTCGTAAAATTAAGTACTGACTCTAATGTAAATTATTTACTTGCAGGCAAAAATCAAGGCCTAGTTCAACTCATTAAAATTCAACAATGACAAAGTTAAGCGTTAACATAAACAAGGTCGCCCTCATACGAAATGCGAGAGGTGAAAATCTACCAGATCTTGTTCAATTTGCTATGGATTGTGAAGAATTTGGTGCGGATGGCATCACTGTACATCCAAGACCAGACGAACGACATGTTCGATACGATGATCTGCCAAAGTTGAAAGAGGTGGTCCAAACAGAACTTAATATCGAAGGATATCCAAATGATAAATTTCTTTCGATAGTGGAGAATATCCAACCGCATCAGTGTACACTAGTCCCTGACCCTCCTGGTGTACTGACATCTAGTGAAGGTTGGAATACCAAAGAACACGCTGCATTTCTAAAAGAAACCATTCAACGGTTGCAAGCAAAAAGCATTAGAGTAAGCTTGTTCTTAAATCCAGATATAGAGATGGTCAATTATGCAAAAGAAACGGGAACAGATAGAATTGAATTTTACACAGGAACCTATGCAAAGAATTATATCCAAGATTCTCAAGCTTCAATCGCCTCGCATATCGAAGCTGGAAAAAAGGCAAATGAACTAAGTTTAGGCATCAATGCTGGCCATGATCTTAATCTCAATAACCTTAAATTCTACGCCTCATCAATTAGTGGTCTGAAAGAGGTGTCTATAGGGCATGCTTTAATATCTGATGCGCTATATTTTGGCTTGAAAAATACAATTCAGCTATATAAGCGACTCTTAACATAATATTCAAACAGTTTGCCTTGTAATTTCAAACAAACTGAGGCACTTTTAAGTTAATAAAGCACAAATCGAATTGATATGAGTCGAATTTTCCAAATTTGTATTTTTGTATTCCTTTTTACTCAGCTATCAGCGCAAGAATTTCGTGTTTGGGAATCGACAGAGGATGATATCATTTCATGCCCATATTCAAATGAAAAAACTCATTTGCCGCACAATACAAAGCCTTTTGTTCATAATAAGAGTTTAGGAACAGCAGAATTTATACCAGAATACATAGATCTCCCACAGGCTTTTATACCTACTATGGAATTTGTGTTTGAACAATTGAATTCGTTTATTTCTTCAACAGTACCAATCTACGTAAGAGTGGAATACCGCGATCTTGGTGTTAATGATGGTGGAGGCTTCACTCTCGCAAACGCTCGGGCAGGTGCTTTTTCTGCAAACTTTGCAGGTTCTGAATTCATAAATACAATTTATCCCATCGCTCTTGCTGAAAAATTATCTGAAACTGAAATTAATACTCCAGGAGACCCAGATATTATTATTCAAGTAAATAGCAACGAGGCTGTTGATTTTAGCATTGAACCGAATGATCCAAATATTGGTACTAAGTCAGATTTAGGTACAGTCTTATTACATGAAGTAATTCATGGCTTAGGATTCACAGCAGGAGCATTTGTTGATGATGAGGAAGGTATAGGATTTTTGCAACAAAATACATATAGCATTTTTCTAGAAAGTGATGAAGGTGAAAATCTCATCGAAACTTTTCCGAATAATTCTGTTGAACTAGGGGATCAACTGACTAGTGGTAGACTTCGTTTTACAAGTCCGCGATTGTTACCTCCTGATAATGCAGTCATCCATGCACCTTCTATTTTTAGTGGGGGGTCTAGTATTTCTCATTTAAACCTAGGAACCTATAGGAACACAGCAAGTCGTTTAATGGCCCCAACAATCAATGGCGGAGACATCAATTACGAACCTGGAATAGCGGCAGATATGCTGGCCGATATGGGTTGGGTAACCACCAATATTATTCATGAACCTGAATTATTTAGTGAAGACGCATCAATAGATTTGAAGATAAATGGCAAATATCGATCAGATTCTGACGACATACCCTCAGAAATTATACTTCATTTTTCTAGAGACACATTTCAAACAGAAGATAATACGGATCCAATACCTTTTAATACTGCCACAGATGAATACTTGTTTTCCATAGCAGCTGCCAATGAATTTACCATGTTCCAGTACTATTTTGAAGTTGTTGGTTCAGATGGCTTAGTCTCGACGACACCTAAAATAGCACCAGAACAATTTTTTCAATTCATTATGGGACCTGACACAGAAGCGCCAGTATTGTCAGGGCACATTCCGATCACGAGTATTAGAGACTCAGATACACAGTTCATTTTAGAAATAAATAAATTTCAAGACTTTTTTACTGGAGTTGATTCAACTAGTTTATCAGCAGTAGTCAGTCAAAATGGGACTATAGATACCGTTGCTTTTGACCTCATGTCTGACGATTTTGGTGATTTTTATCAGGCAACAGTAAATGGTAACTTTTCAAGTTCTGATGAATTACTTTACAAGATAATTATGCTCGATAAGAGTAAAAACAGAAATGAAGGCCAGCTTCCTTTGGAAGATGAGTTTTATACAATTGATATTCAAGAAGCACAAGGTGCAGTTGGCCAATACATCAATAACTTTGATGAGGCAACCAGCGATTTTTCAGGTGTTGGCTTTGATATCATTGAAGTAGATGGTTTTGAATCTCCTGCTATACACAGTCAACATCCTTATCCTGAGGCTGGAGAAGGTAATACCTTAAGTTTTACCTATGAGCTATCTCAATTGATTAGAATAAGTAATACTGACCCGACTATCGTATTTGATGAAATTGTTATTGTGGAACCAGGTGAGGCAAATACGGGATGTGACGGTGCAAATTGCGACACGCAATTTTGGGACTATGTAGTCGTAGAAGCTCAAAAGCCAGGTGATGAAAACTGGACTGCTTTGTTGGATGCATATGATGCAAATGATCAAAATATTTGGGCATTTGTCTACGGTAATAACGATAATGGGCGACCCACACAATTCAGATCTAGAAGCATCAACATGACGAGAAGTGGAGATTTTGTGGCTGGTGATGAAGTCTTCATTAGATTTAGACTGTTTTCGGATCCTTTTGCAACTGGTTGGGGCTGGGCCATTGATAACCTAGAAATACAAACATCTTCTTCAGTATTGGAAGAGGAGTTGTTGGAAGAATTTAACATATTTCCAAATCCGACATATGCCGATCAGTTGGTATCAGTAAATGTCGCTATAAAAGAGCCTATTCAGGGTCAATTAAACTTCTTATCGTCTGATGGTAGATTGATCTGGCAGGATCGTATTGATGGATTGTCAACATTCCAAAGAAATTACAATACGGGATCTTTACCAGCAGGTACTTACATTATTCAAATTGCATCAACAGAAGGCAATTCGTCCAGAAAATTAATTATCTCTAGATAATGCCGTAGGTAATGTTAAATGTTAAATGTTAAATTTTGATTTATTTATGAAATTATCAAAGACCATGTGCGATGTCTGATATAAAATTGATCTCTTACATAGACGCTAAAGACATTGCCAATATTTGAAGAGTAGGCTTATGTAACTGTAGTACATCTTGTAAATTTTTTTCAAATTTAACTTTTAGAACACTTAATCATAATCCAATATCATAAGAATAAGGTTTCGCTTCTGCCAAAATTGCCTTGCTGGTTTGAGTAGCATGGTCATCTAGTAAATTAAATTCTACCTCGTACATATATATAATTAAGGACTAGGAAAACATTGTCGAGGAGTAGTAAATCGATCAAATTGTTAAATCTGCCTTAGAGATATCTTAATAGGATCATTTGGATCACCTTCTAACTAACTATGCTCTCTTCGACTATTATTTTGGATTGAATACAGGATTAACACCACTAATAAGGTCTTGCATATGATACTTTTCGAAAACTTTACAATTGTAAAGTATCCTTAAATAAGTTTCCTAAATGAACTAAAAATTAAGGTTTTACTAACAATAAGGCAGCGAATAGGCCTCTGAAGTAGTTTTATAGCTGTTTTAGTGAATGTATGAAAGCCATACAGTTAAAAATCTATTAAAAACATCACTAAAAATGATTAACAATTAATTACCTTCGCTGTCTGGCGAATAGTTTTTTAAGAAATTAAACCAAATTGTATGAAAAAACTCTTATTACTTTTATTCATGTTCGTTGGTGTTATTGGAGCCACAATAGCGCAACGAACAGTTACTGGTGTCATCACAGATACAAGTGGTGAAGCACTTATTGGTGCAAACGTGCTTGTTACAGGTACGACTACTGGTACAATTACTGACATTGATGGAAGCTTCTCGCTTGAAGTTCCTAATGATGCTCAGACATTATCTGTTACATACACAGGATTTACTGATCAAGATGTTAACGTCTTTGGTCTTAATAATGTTTCAATTGCCATGTCAGAAGGAGAACTTCTTGATGAAATAGTTGTCACAGGTCTTGGTATTAAGAAAGAAAAGAAAGCACTAGGATATGGTGTTTCTACGATTTCTACAGAGCAAATAGCAAACAGACCAGAGTCTGATGTTGCTCGTGTACTTAGAGGAAAGACAACAGGAGTTGATATCACATCAACATCTGGATTGGCTGGTTCTGGTACAAGTATTGTTATTCGTGGATTCTCATCTATTTCAGGCTCTAATCAACCTCTTTTTGTTGTTGATGGCGTTCCATTGAATACACAAGTAAATACAAATGAAAATTTTGTTACTGGTGGAAGTTCTGCTTCTAGTAGATTCTTGGATTTAGATCCGAACAATATTGCTGAAATTAGCATCCTTAAAGGATTGAGTGCAACTGTGTTATATGGAGAACAAGGTCGTAATGGTGTTGTTTTAGTAACAACTAAAACAGGAGACATTGATCTTGATAGAGACAAAGGTTTTGAAATTAGTATTAACCAAAGCGTAAGCACAACAAGTGTTGCTAACCTACCTGACTACCAAAATACATATGGTAATGGTTTCTCAGGAAATTTCGGTTGGTTCTTTTCTAATTGGGGCCCTGCTTTTGATGAACTAGATCCTAACTTCTACGGAAGTAGTTTTAGAGGAGTTGAAAATGGTGTGGTACAATTGGCACACCCTTACACAACTGGTCCAAATGTTCAAACTCAATTCCCAAGTCAAACGTTTGAAGACTATGAGTATAGACCTTACGAAAGTGCAGAAAACTTTTTCGAAGCTGGTCTAAATACGAATACTAATATTAATATATCTAAAACATTACCTGGTGGTTCATCATTTAAGGCTTCATATTCTTACTTAGATGAAGAAGGTTTTACACCTGATTTAGTTGATGGGTCAACGAGTAATAGCTATACTAAACACAATCTTTCATTAGGTGCGGGTACTACTTTAGCTAATGGCATAAGACTTAATGGTGTATTTAACTACATTACTTCTGATAGATTAGCTCCACCTGCAGCTCCTGGATTTGGTTCAGGTACATTTGGTGCAAATGCAGTATCTATATTTTCTGATGTTTTGTATACGCCAAGAAGTATTGATTTATTTGGTCTTCCATTCCAAAGTGACTTGGATGGCTCACAAACATATTACAGACAAGGTGCTCAAATTACACACCCTCTTTGGACTTTAAATAATACAAGAGAAACAGAATCAGTTAATAGATTCATTGGTTCTGCTAATATGTCTTTTGACATAACACCAAATATCTCTTTTAATTCTAGATTCAGCGCGGATCAATATTCACAGGATAATTTATCACTAATTAATAAAGGTGGTGAGCAAAGACCTGATGGAAGTTTAACAACTGTCTCTTATACTAATAAGATTACAGATTTATTAGCAACGATTAATTTCGATTTTGATCTTAACGAAACAATAAATTTAAGTGGTTTTGTAGGTGGAAACGGAAGAAGAGAAATCCAGAGAAGAGATGGGGCATTTAGCTCTCAGCAGTTTGTATTTAATCTTCCAACACATAATAACTTCATAGAAAACAATGCATTCTCATTTGATACATTTGAAAATCTATTGGGACTATTGGGATCTGTGACATTTGGATACAACAGTTACTTATACGTACAATTGCAAGCTAGAAATGACTGGACTTCTACTTTAGAACCTAATAACAGATCAGTCTTTTATCCAAGTTTGAATGTCTCTTTCATTCCTACTGATGCTCTTCCTTCATTGACTGATGGTGGCATCCTTAATTACTTGAAACTCAGAGCTGGTATCGGTACTTCAGCAGGCTATCCTGATCCATACCAGACTAGAACAGTTTTAGGTACGAGTACGAGATCATTTGTTACAGCTGGTGGTACTATTGCAAATACAAACTTTATATCTAATAGACTTGGTAATCCAAATCTTGAACACGAGAGTCACACTGAAATTGAGGTGGGTATAGAATCAAGATTCTGGGACAACAGATTTGGTGTTGATTTATCCTTATATAGAAAAGAATCAACTGATTTGATTGTTGACCTTGATACAGATCCAGCAATCGGATTTACAAATACAACCATTAACGCCGCTGAGGTGACTAATGAAGGTATTGAGTTAGGATTAACATTGACTCCAATTGCAAAAGCAGTTCAATGGGATTTAGCATTGAATTTCACAGCTAATGAAAATACTGTAAATAAAATTGCTGATGGTGTTGACCAAGTGCCTATTGCTGGTTTTACTGATTTAGGAAACTTTGCAATTGAAGGAGAGCCTTTCTCAGCTATTCAAGGAAGCCAATTCGAAAGAGTAGGAGGAGTACCATTGGTCAATGGACAAGGATTTTATGTTGCAAGTCAAGATATAGGTATCATTGGTGATCCTAACCCTGATTACAATATCTCTTATTTAAGTACATTGAGCTTCAAAGGGTTATCATTATTTGTAAATTGGAATTATCAGAAAGGTGGTGACATCTTATCTATTAGTGCTGCTCAAAACTTAGCACGTGGTAATACTGTTGATACAGAATTTGATAGATTCTTACCGTTTATTCTTCCAGGTTCATTTGCTGATGGATCACCTAATGATATTCAAATCTTTGCAGGTGATGCATTCTTCGAAGGGTTCTTTGGTCCAAGAGAAGGTCAAGTATTTGATGGTACCAATGTAAGATTGAGAGAAGTTTCATTAAGTTATGCCTTACCTTCTTCATTGTTGAGTAACCTGCCAATTGGTAGTGCTTCAATATCTGTGATAGGAGAAAACTTATGGTTCAATGCAATTAACTTCCCACAAGGAATAAATTTTGATCCAGAAGTTCTTAGTGTAGGTGTAGGTAATGGTCGTGGTATCGATTTCGTCACTGGGCCTACTGCCAAAAGAGTTGGTGTAAACCTCTCATTGACATTCTAAAACTTATTTAATTAACAAAAACGAATTTCATAATATGAAGAAGTTACTATCGATAGTAATTTTAGGATGCTGCATGCTTTTTAACTCTTGCGAAGTAACTGATTTGGATTTATTAGATAATCCAAATGCAGTGCTACCGGAGAATGCAGATTTAGAGTCCTTATATAATAGTGTTCAAGGTGAATTTGAACAATTTGTAGCATCAACTCAGTTTTTTACGATGCAGTTGTCTCGTCAACGAGCATTTACCGCAGGTAATGTTTACGATACAGCCTTTAGTCCAATTAACTTTGATGGTATCTGGAATAATGCTTACGCGGATTTCTTACCAGACGCCAACGCAGTGATTGACCTTGCAACACCAACTGGGCAATTGCAACATGTTGGTACTGCAAAAATCATGCAATCATACGTATTAACAACTCTTGTAGATTTATTTGGTGATGTACCATTGTCTCAAGCAGGACAAGGTATTGATGTACTTAGTCCAAGTGCGGATTCTGGCGCTGATGTCTATGCCGCAGCTAGACAACTGTTGTTAGATGGTATTGCGGATCTCGAAGCTAATACAGCTGCAGCTCCAGTTATTGATGTAGCATACGGAGGTAATACAGGTAATTGGATTAGAGCTGCAAATTCTCTATTGATGAGAATTGCAGTTACAACAAACGATGTTGGCACTTTCGATGCACTCGTCGCTGCTGATAATTTTATTAGTGGAGTTACATCTGATTTCCAGATAGAGTATGGATCAACTAGAGCTAATCCAGATTCTAGACACCCTTTATATGTTAATCACTATGAAGCTGCTGACGGTGCCTATCTCTCAAACTGGTTTATGTGGTCAATGAATGATGCTAAAAATGTGGTTGATCCTAGAATCAGAGCTTATTTTTATAGACAAGTAGCGTCAATTCCGTTGGATGATATCAATTTATTTGATTGCATTAACTCTGTCTTACCAGATCCAGAATCTACCCCTCAACACTATCTTGCGTGTGATCCTGAGATGCCTTACTGTGTAGCAAGTATAGCAGATGGTTATTATGGTAGAGATCACGCTAATGGAAATGGAATTCCACCAGATGGTCCGATAAGAACCAGATATGGAGTCTATCCAGCGGGTGGTAAATTTGATAATAATTCATTTATTGATACGCAAAACCTTGGTGTCGATGGTGCATTAGGTCAAGGAATACACCCATTGATGCCATCATTTTTCGTCAACTTTTATAGAGCGGAAATGGCTGCTAAATCTGGAGATGATGCTACTGCAAGAGAGCAATTACTAATTGCCGTAGAAGCTTCTATAGCTAAGGTTCTCAACTTTATTCAAAGAGATCAGGGTTCTTTAACTGAAGTAGTTGCAGAAGATTTAGATGGAAATCAAATCTTAGGTAATGCATTCGTTCCAGGAGAAGATGCAGTAGCTGCTTACTTAGAAGAAGTAGGTATTATTTTTGATGACTCAAGTGATAAACTTGATGTAGTAACGACTGAATTTTTAATTGCTTCATGGGGTAACGGTATCGAAGCGTATAATTTAGTAAGAAGGACTGCACGTCCTCTAAATCTACAACCAGCAATCTTAACGTCAGCTGGTACGTTTATCAGATCTGCATTGTACCCTGCTACGCATGTTAACCTAAATCAGACTGCATCACAGAAAAGTGTTTTTGATCAAGTATTCTGGGATACGCAACCAGCTAACTTAGGTCCTTGTTTTAACTAATTCTATAACTTTATAAAATTGAAATAATGAGTAAATATTATTATTATATACTTGGACTAATATTTCTGGCATCTTGTTCAGCAGATCCGGAATTAGCTCCAATCATATCCATTGATAATGCACAAATAGGTGCATTTCCGAGAACAGTTAATTTGATGTCTGGGGAGTATGATCTGATGAATTTATCTTCATCGGCTTACTTGCATGACATTGATTTCAGATCTGAAGATGCAGGAGCTAATGTTGCATCATACAGAGTTTTCGTTTCTTTTGTAGATAATAATCCTGATAACGGTGATGACAGTTCACCAGAATCACTAGTTCAAGATTTTGGACAGTCTGATTTTAGTGATGGTCCAGATGGAAATAAAGCGTTAACGCTAAATTTTCCATTTTCGGAAATGGCAGCGTTGACAGGAGTACCTCTTGATAATGTTGCACCTGGAGATAGATTTGCGTTCAGAACTGAGCTTGAATTATCAGATGGTCGTTTGTTTACGGCTGCAAATACAGAGTCAACAATTTTTGGCCCTGCATTTAGAGCATTTTTTGACTTTAATGTTAATGCGACTTGTCCTTTACCTGATGACATGTTTGTTGGTGCATATGCTGTATCCTTTGTCCAGGGACCTGGTAACCCATGGGGGACTGGCCTAAGAGAAGCTAATGTAACACTGGCATTGGTACCTGGCTCGTCTACTTTGAGAGCTGTTAATGACGCTGTTGTCATTGATGCTTTTGGTGGCTTTCCATTACCACTTCAGATTGATTTCGTTTGTGATGTAGTGCAATGGTTGGATGCCAATCCTGGGGTAGGATGTGGTGCAGCCGGAATCTTCTACAATGCAGGAGAAGCTCAGCCAGTAGACATTGGTGATGACTCTGTAATCACTTTAGAGTATTCAGAAGATGGTGGTGACTGTGGATACAGTAACGTTGATATTGTCCAATTGACAAAGATTTAGGCCTTTGCCTAATCAAGTAAATATAAAGACTGTTGCTATGCTTAGCAGCAGTCTTTTTTTTTTGCTTTATTATTCAATAATTTATATGATTTACTTTTATTACAAGCATAGTTGATATGAATAAGCCTATATACTCGCTTCTTATTTGTGGAATATTACTAGTGATTGGTAATACTGGTTTTTCTCAAACCTTTTTTAACTTAAAAGTTGCTACTTCCATTGCAAGTCAATCAAATTCAACAGGCTCTTTTAGAGTTGGATATGATGTTGGTGTTTCGTATGAGCAACAATTCACCAAGGTTTTGTGGGTCGAACTTGGACTTGATTATATTCAAAAAGGTGTACATATTGGTACTTTCCAAAATGTGACTCAATTTTCAAGGCGTTTAGAATACCTTGAAGTTCCACTTTTAGTAAAATACAGATATCTAGTTAATCAGAATTTTGCTTGGTCCTTGTATGCAGGTCCTTCTATTGGCTTTGCAGCAAATGCTTCCAGTCGATTTTTTCGAATAGCTCAGCCTGTTGTACAACCATTACCTATAGATTCAGATGGTGGTGTTAATCCGTTAGACTTGGGGATAAACCTTGGAGCTGAATTAAATTTTGGCGCAGAGTATGGATATATAGGTGTTTTCGCTGCTTTTCAGCAGTCAGTGACAACCGTTCTTAATATCAATGGAACATCTTTGCGAAATTATGGTTTTACAACTGGTCTTAAATTCCAATTTGGAAAACCTATTGAAATGGAGGTTAATGATTGGGATACCTATTGATGCTAATAGATGAGTACGTATGAACTATAAGCTGCCCAATGAGATTTAACTATAAATGTATTCTCCCAATATTGATACTGATGGTATGCGGCTCTACTCAGGTGTTTAGCCAATACGCAGATATCACAGAAACACTTGGAATTAAACATACCTATATAAATCACGAGCATATTGGAGGTGGAGTTGCAGTCATTGATTTAAATGGAGACGGTTGGCTAGATATGGTTTTTACAGGAGGTGAGATTGATGATAAATTATTCATTAATGATGGCAACGGAGCGTTTAAAGATGAATCTGAACGATTAAAAAAGCCGCAACCAACAGATATCACTTCATCTATCCTTTATGGTGATTTTAATAATGACTGTTGCATAGATTTATATTTCTCAGTGTACAATAGAGATCGTCCTGACTTTATTCTATCCAACGACTGTGAAGGCAATTTTGAGATTAAAGAAGTCCCCTCATATGGTAATGCTATTGGAGCAACATTATTCGATTTTAATCATGATGGCAATTTAGACGTCTACAGTATCACGTACGTAGAAGTACCAAATTTGATCCGAGATGAAGACGGAAGAATCGTGTCTTTTGAGCACGAATGCGGTATAAATACTTTGCTGTATGGTACAGGTGATTTTAATTTTGATGACGTCACAGAAGAACAACAATCTGGCGGAAACGGCTGTAGTCTTGCAGTTACTGTAATTCCAATACCAGAAAGAAAAACACATGCAATATACATCGCTAATGATTTTGGTGAGTACTTATTTCCTAATCAACTACTAGTGCAGCTAGATACCACGTTCAATGATGAAGCTGTCATATACGGAGTTGATAAGCAGATGTTTGGGATGGGTATTGCTGTTGGTGATTACGATAATGACCTTGATCTTGATTTGTATGTTAGCAATCTAGGGGAGAACGTATTATATCAAAATGAAGAAGCGTATCAATTTGCAGAAAAGCAAACAGAACTTCAAGTCGAAGATACCTTTACACCGGATGGTAGATTATCTACTTCTTGGGGTACATTCTTTCTCGATGTAGATAACGACGCTGACTTAGATTTATTCATATCAAATGGATTTGTTTTTACACCAGAATTTATTGGTTCATCCTTTTCCAACCCTAATCAATTATTCATCAATGAAGACAATGAATATAAACAAACTGATCAGTCCTACGGAATTGTAAGAGCTGGTGCCACAATCAATCGAGGTGCTGCTATGGGCGATTTAGATAATGATGGAGATCTGGATATAATTGTATCATATGTGAATTTTGACCCAACAGATGATATGGCATTGTCTTACCGCGTCTATGAAAATATAGCTGATAATACAAATAATTACATAGGGGTCAAATTAGAGGCCGTAACGACTGCGCCAGATGCATTTGGAAGTCAAGTCATACTCTATTCTGGAGAAGATTCTTGGCTTGGATATCATTACAGTTCTGCCATACATTGTTCTCAAAATTCTCCTTATGTGCATTTTGGTCTGAATCAACTTGAAGCGATAGATTCAATAAAAGTCATATGGCCTAATTATGAGGAAGATGTGTATTATGATATTCCAATCAATAACAATGTCTTACTAAAAGAAAAAGAAAGTAGATTCGATGTATTTGGTTGTACGAATGAAAACTCCACATTGTATAATCCAGCCGCATCAATAGCCGCTTTTTGTGAAGCAGATATCAAATCATCAACCTTTGAATTAGCTGATTTAAAGCTAAACGTTTGGTACTGTAATAATGAAATTAAGTTAAATGGAGAAGCTTTATCCTTGCTTAACCGTGCAGCTATATTTGACGTAAGTGGAAGGTTAGTCAGAGTTTCTACTTTAAATAGTCAGCAGAATCAAACAATAAAAACAGATCGCCTCTCAGACGGTATTTACATATTGAAACTCGAAGGTCTTCAACATCAGATTACAGATAAGGTTTTCATCTCGAACAATTAAAACATATTACATATATTTGTAATATGAATATTGGCCCCTTTATAAATTATTTGACTTTTGAAAGAAGATATTCCTCACATACAGTCAAGTCGTATCAAATAGATCTTATTCAATTTGAAACATATCTGATTAGCCAGTATGATTTAGCAAATATTACCTCTGCATCACATTTGCACATAAGATCATGGATTGTAAAAATGGTACAAGAGGGTATATCAAATCGATCTGTGAATCGAAAAATATCTACGCTAAAAAGCTTTTTTAAATACCAAAAAAGAAAGGGTCTGATCACAAAGAATCCGATGCAACTCATTGTAAGTCCAAAACAGAGTAAACGCCTGCCTTCATTTGTTCAAGAAAAGCACATTGACAGACTCTTGGATGAAGTTGTGAAGTCAACTGACTTTGCTGGGATTCGAGATTTGTTGTTGCTAGAATTACTGTATCAGACAGGAGTTCGTAGATCAGAACTCATTAATCTCAAAGAATCAGATTTTAATAGGGCAAATTCTACACTTAAAGTCTTTGGTAAAGGTCAAAAGGAGAGGCTTATCCCCATTAGTCAGCAACTCGTAGAATTATTAGATAAGTATATATCATTTAGGAGTAAAGCATTTGAAGACCTGAAGTTCTCATTCCTTTTAGTCACAGATAAGGGTAAACCAATGTATCCAAAGTTCGTTTACAACAAAGTGAAGCAGTACTTATCCATAGTGACAACTCTTTCTCAACGAAGCCCGCATGTTTTGAGGCACAGTTTCGCCACACATTTATCAAATGCAGGTGCAGAATTGAATGCGATCAAAAGTCTGTTAGGACATTCTAGTTTAGCTGCAACTCAAGTTTATATGCACAATACGATAGAAAAACTGAAGAAAGCACATAAATCCGCACATCCGAAAGGGTAGATAATTTTATTTTTAGTTTTTATTATAGAATATGCAATACTTTTCATTAAGTAAAGGCCTATAATTCAGCGTTTTAGAGAGATCGGCCCAACTCCTATCAATCTTTTTATAAATATTAGTCATTTCGGGTTTTCAAATTAGTTTAAAAACACTATTTTTGCAGTCTTTTGGGAAAAGTCTCCGAAATTATTTCAAGAGGAATCTTGATAAATGCCGATGTAGCTCAGTTGGCCAGAGCAGCTGATTTGTAATCAGCGGGTCGGGGGTTCGAATCCCTCCATCGGCTCAGTTTTTGAAGAAAAGCGGCTATATCTAGGGGGTGCGCCGGAGCTGGAGAGCCGGGCCAGACTGTAAATCTGGTGCTTCTAGCTGAATAGGTTCGATTCCTATCACCCCCACTAGATTTTGAAATGTTGAAGAAAATTGCGGGAGTAGCTCAGTTGGTAGAGCATCAGCCTTCCAAGCTGAGGGTCGCGGGTTCGAGTCTCGTCTCCCGCTCTATATTTTAGATAAGCCAAACCTTTCTGCCAATGTAGCTCAGGGGTAGAGCACTTCCATGGTAAGGAAGGGGTCGGGGGTTCAATTCCCTTCATTGGCTCCAAGCTTCATTGAAGAATGAGTGCTAAAAGAGATGTAAGACTGACCTCGACAAAGGTCGGGCCTGCCTGCCGGCAGGCAGGGGTTCAATTCCCTCCATTGGCTTCAAAGCAGATGTAAGAATCTTGCTCAATGATTAATCCGAGTTAATTATGACTCGTCATATAAATATGGTTTTCAAAGGAAAGCACATATAGAAGGTCTGAATTTATGAAGACCTTTTAAAATGATATTATTCTGTAAAAATTTATTTAACGATTTAAAATAATTACAAATGGCCAAGGAAACGTTCCAACGTAATAAACCACACGTAAACATTGGTACTATAGGTCACGTAGATCACGGTAAAACGACCTTAACTGCTGCTATCACTAGCGTACTTGCTGATGCAGGTTTATCTGAAAAGAAAGCTTATGATGAGATTGACGGTGCCCCTGAAGAAAAAGAGAGAGGTATCACAATTAATACAGCGCACGTCGAATATGAAACAGCAAACCGTCACTACGCGCACGTTGATTGTCCTGGTCACGCTGATTACGTTAAAAATATGGTAACTGGTGCTGCTCAGATGGATGGTGCTATACTTGTTGTAGCTGCAACTGATGGTCCAATGCCACAAACTAGAGAACACATCTTATTATGCCGTCAGGTAGGTGTTCCAAAAATTGTTGTTTTCATGAATAAAGTTGACCTTGTTGATGATGAGGAAATGCTTGAATTGGTTGAAATGGAAGTTAGAGAACTTCTAGATCAATATGAATTCAATGGTGACTCTGCTAGTATCATTCAAGGTTCTGCTTTGAAAGCTCTTGAAGGAGACGATGGTGCTAAAGCAAAAATCATGGAATTGATGGATGCAGTTGATGCTGACATTCCTGAGCCAGTGAGAGATGTAGATAAAGATTTCTTGATGCCTATTGAAGATGTTTTCTCTATTACAGGTAGAGGTACAGTTGCAACTGGTAGAATTGAAAGAGGAGTTATCAATACTGCGGATCCAGTTGAGATCGTTGGTATGCAAGCGCCAGGTGAAAAGCCTTTGACGTCTGTTGTCACGGGTGTTGAAATGTTTAGAAAAATATTAGAAAGAGGAGAGGCTGGTGATAATGCAGGTATCTTACTTAGAGGTATTGAGAAAGATCAGATAAAGAGAGGTATGGTTATCGTAAAGCCTAAATCAGTAACACCTCACGCACACTTCAAGTGTGAGACTTATGTATTAGGTAAAGATGAAGGTGGCAGACATACACCATTCTTCAATGGTTACAGGCCTCAGTTTTACTTCAGAACTACTGATGTTACAGGTGATGTATCTTTGGCCGAAGGAGTAGAAATGGTAATGCCTGGTGACAATGTAACACTTACAGTGAAGTTGATCAACCCTATTGCAATGGAGAAAGGGTTAAGATTTGCGATTAGAGAAGGTGGTAGAACGGTTGGTGCAGGTCAGGTGACTGAAATAATTGATTAAAGTTTCAATTTAAAATACACGTTTTGAAGACTAAGCACCCCACTGGGGTGCTTAGTTGTCTTAACTATTTATATCTGAAACAGTTCAGATTTTGAAAAAATAGGGGAGTAGCTCAATTGGTAGAGCGTCGGTCTCCAAAACCGCAGGCTGCGGGTTCGATTCCTGTCTCCCCTGCAATTTTGGCTACAATGTCTGTTGATCAAAGGACCTTCAGATGTAAATAAATATTATGGAAAGTATAGTTCTATATATCAAAGAAAGTTATAACGAGTTGGTGCACAAAGTGACTTGGCCTACATGGGGCAATCTATTGAGCAGCTCTTATCTTGTTATTATTTCTTCAATCATAATTGCTATAACCATTTTCCTGATGGATGGTGTGTTTAAGCAGCTTTTAACAACCATTTACAACCTGTAAAATGACTGAAACTACAAGTGAAACTAAATGGTATTGCCTCCGAGTAATCAGCGGTAAAGAAAGGAAGATTAAAGAAAGAATTGAATTAGAACTACAAAGAAATAAATGGGATACAGTTGTCAAACAAATTTTAGTTCCTTCTGAAAAAGTGTACAAAATTCGTAATGGCAAAAAAGTTATTCTGGATAAAAATATGATGCCAGGTTACATTCTTGTAGAAGCGGTTCCTGACAAATTTTCATCAGAAATCGTACAAGGAATTGCTGGCATGACTAATGTGATTCATTTCTTGGGTAAAACTAAGCCAATACCAATGCAGCCATCGGAAGCGAACAGGATGTTAGGTAAAGTGGATGATTCTCAAGATATAAGTGAATCGTTGATTGAGCCTTATATTCTTGGTGAAACAGTCAAAATCATCGATGGTCCATTCAAAGATTTCGTCGGTGACATCAAAGAAGTAAACGAAGAAAAGAAAAAACTCAAAGTAATCGTAAAGATATTTGGAAGAGGGACAGAGGTGGAGTTGAATTTTATGCAAGTAGAAAAACAATAAAAGACTATGGCAAAGGAAATAGGTGGCTTTATAAAATTACAGGTTAGAGGTGGACAAGCAAATCCAGCTCCTCCGGTAGGGCCAGCACTTGGTGCTAAGGGTGTAAACATAATGGAGTTTTGCAAAAGATTCAATGCAAAAACTCAAGACAAACAAGGTCAAGTCATACCTGTTGTTATTACAGTGTTTAAAGACAAATCATTTGATTTTGTCATAAAAACATCTCCTGCAGCAGTTCAATTATTAGAAGCTGCAAAGCTGAAAAAAGGATCACCAGAGTCCAACAGGCAAAAAGTAGGTTCTGTATCATGGGATCAAGTGAAAACAATAGCAGAAAGTAAAATGGTAGATCTAAATGCATTTACCGTCGAATCAGCAATGAAAATGGTTGCTGGTACTGCAAGAAGCATGGGGCTTATTGTTAAAGGACAAGCACCATGGGCAACAGCAGAAGAAGCTGCTAAATAAATTTGAATTAAAAACGGAGGGAGCCGAAAGGCGTTAGCACCTCAAAAATTATATATAATGGCAAAACTTTCAAAGAAGAGAAGGGAAGTAATGGAAAAACTCGACCCTTCTAAATTATACCCATTAAAAGAAGCAATGGAAGTCATCAAGAAGGTCAATATGACCAAATTTGATGCTTCAGTTGATGTTCACATCAATCTAGGTGTGGATCCGAGAAAAGCAGATCAAGCGATAAGAGGAACTGTAACTCTTCCAAACGGAACAGGAAAATCAAAAAAAGTCCTCGTCCTATGTACGCCTGATAAGGAGTCAGAAGCGAAAGAAGCTGGTGCAGATTATGTAGGCTTAGATGAATTCATCAAAAAAATTCAAGATGGTTGGACTGATATTGATGTGATCGTAGCGGCACCAAACGTAATGGCTCAAGTTGGTAAAGTTGGTCGTATTTTAGGTCCAAGAGGTCTAATGCCAAATCCAAAGACCGGTACAGTAACACCAAACATCGGAGCTGCAGTTAAAGATGTAAAAGGTGGTAAAATTGCTTTTAGAGTAGACAAATTTGGAATTATTCACTCCTCTATTGGTCGCGTATCTTTTACAGCGGAAAAATTAGCTGAAAATGCTCAAGAGCTATTAGGTACATTAAATAAAATGAAACCTTCTTCTGCTAAGGGGATTTATATGAAGTCTGTAACTGCAGCAACAACGATGAGTCCTGGTGTTAAAATAGATCCTAAATCAATTGCTTAAAACGGAATAGCTATGAATAAAACTCAGAAAACAACGGCTATTGCCGAATTGAAAGATAAATTCGAAAACAATAAGTTTTTCTACGTTACCGATTCTTCTACATTAACAGTAGAAGAGGTAAATAATCTCAGAAGAAAATGTTTTGAGAGCAATGTAGAAATGCAAGTTGTAAAAAATACATTAGCGATAAAGGCTTTGGAAGCAACTGAAGAGTCTGCAGCATATGCAGATTTGATGGATGCATTCAAAGGCCCTACTACGATCTTATTCTCAGAAAGTGCTAACCTGCCAGCGAAAATCATTCATGAGTTTCGTAAGGCACATGAGCGTCCAGTACTAAAAGCCGCATTTATCGAAAGCGATATATTCTTAGGCGATGATCAACTGGATGCATTGAAAGCATTGAAGTCGAAGGAGGATTTGATTGGCGACGTAGTATTATTACTACAATCACCAATCAAGAACGTTCTTGGTTCTCTACAATCAGGTGGCAACACATTATCTGGTTTGTTGAAAGCTTTAGAACAGAGAGGATAGGTCGTCATTAATTTGGCTTTCAAGCCCAACATATTTATATATTAATTTAAAACATTTAAAAACCATTAAAAAATGGCAGATTTAAAAGCATTAGCAGATCAGTTAGTCGGACTAACAGTTAAAGAAGTTAGCGAGTTAGCTGATATACTAAAAGACGAGCATGGAATCGAACCAGCAGCAGCAGCAGTTGCAGTCGCAGCGGGTCCAGCTGGTGGAGGCGATGCAGGTGGTGGAGCTGAACAGACAGAATTTGACGTAATATTGAATTCAGCTGGAGCAGCAAAATTAGCTGTAGTAAAAGAGGTGAAAAATCTATTAGGAGTTGGTCTTAAAGAGGCTAAAGAACTTGTAGATGGAGCGCCTGGTCCTATTAAAGAAGGTGTACCTAAAGCGGATGCTGAATCAATGAAAACTGCTCTAGAAGCAGCTGGAGCGGATGTAGAATTGAAGTAATTCTTAATCTGATCCAAAAACTTAATTTGATAAAGTACCGTTTAGTATATAAATATGATCAAAGGCTTAACCAGTATGCTGGTTAGGCCTATGGTCGTTTTTTTGAGTCTCGAAAGACTATGAATTCTATTTCAGCAAGAAATAATATAAAAATCGCGAATGGCAGCCACTAAATTAGCTACTCCAGAAAGAGTAAATTTTGGTAAAATTAAATTACCATCCCAGTACCCGGATTTATTAGAAATCCAACTCAAGTCATTCCAAGAGTTTTTCCAATTGGAAACAACTCCGGAAAACAGAAATGCAGAGGGTCTTTTCCGTGTGTTTCAGGAAAATTTTCCGATCACGGACGCAAGAAACATTTTTGTTCTTGAATTTCTGGATTACTTTATCGATCCACCTAGATACAGCATTCCTGAGTGTATGCAACGTGGACTGACGCACAGTGTTCCCCTAAAGGCAAAATTAAGGTTGTCTTGTAATGACGAAGAACACGTTGATTTCCAGACCATCGTCCAAGATGTGTTCTTAGGTAATATTCCATATATGACACCTAAGGGGACCTTTGTGATAAATGGTGCAGAAAGAGTCATTGTATCGCAATTACACAGATCACCAGGTGTGTTTTTTAGTCAGAGCTATCACCCAAATGGGTCCAAACTATACTCTGCTAGAGTCATTCCTTTTAAAGGTGCTTGGATGGAATTCGCAACTGACATTAATACAGTCATGTATGCGTATATCGACAGAAAGAAAAAATTCCCAGTTACAACTTTACTAAGAGCAATTGGATACGATTCTGACAGAGAGATCTTAAATCTTTTTGAATTAGCAGATGAAGTCAAAGCGGATAAAAAGACTTTAAAAAAGGCAGTTGGCAGAAAACTAGCTGCACGGGTATTGCGCAAGTGGACAGAGGATTTCGTAGATGAAGATACAGGCGAAGTTGTCACAATAGAGAGAAACGAAATTATTCTTGAGCGAGATATTCTTCTTGATGAAGAGAATATACAAGCGATTCTCGACGCTGAAGCTGAAACAGTAATTTTACAAAAGGATAATGTTACTGAAGATTACAGTATCATTTACAATACACTTCAAAAGGATCCAACAAGTTCTGAGATTGAAGCTGTACAGCACATATATAGACAATTAAGAGGTACTGATCCACCTGATGAAGAAACTGCTCGTGGAATCATCGATAAATTATTTTTCTCAGACAAAAGATATAATTTAGGTGAGGTTGGTAGATATAAAATAAATAGAAAACTAGGTGTTAATGTCGATAAAGAGCTTCTGGTCTTAACCAAAGACGATATAATCGAAATCGTTAAATACTTAGTAAGTCTGATTAATCAGAAAGCGGAATTGGATGATATTGATCATTTAAGTAACAGACGCGTCAGAACTGTTGGTGAGCAATTATACGCTCAGTTTGGAGTTGGTCTTGCTAGAATGGCTAGAACAATCAGAGAGAGAATGAACGTTCGTGACAATGAGGTCTTTACACCAATTGATTTGATAAACGCAAGGACTTTATCCTCTGTGATCAACTCATTCTTTGGCACATCACAGTTGTCTCAGTTTTTGGATCAAACAAATCCACTTTCTGAGATTACACACAAAAGAAGAATTTCTGCTCTAGGACCTGGAGGTCTATCTAGAGAAAGAGCGGGTTTTGAGGTTCGTGATGTTCACTATTCTCACTACGGTCGTCTTTGTACAATTGAAACTCCTGAAGGTCCGAACATTGGATTGATATCAACCCTTTGTGTTCACGCTAAGGTCAATAAAATGGGATTCCTCGAAACACCTTACAGAAAGGTTGAAAATGGAATGGTTGACATAAAACATGAAGCCAAGTATTTATCTGCGGAAGGAGAAGATTTCAAAAAAATTGCTCAGGCAAATGCACCACTAAATGATAAAGGAAGCTTTATTAGTGAGCGTATCAAATGTAGAGAGCATGGAGATTTTCCAGTTTTAGCTCCAAAGGATATTGAATTTATGGATGTTGCTCCGAATCAAATTGTCGGAGTATCAGCTTCATTGATTCCTTTCTTAGAAAATGATGATGCCAATCGTGCATTGATGGGATCTAACATGCAACGTCAGGCAGTACCATTGATTAAGCCTGATTCTCCAATTGTAGGTACTGGTCTTGAAGCTAAAGTTGCACAAGATTCTAGAATGCTTATTAATGCAGAAGGAAGTGGAGTTGTCGAGTATGTTGATGCAAATGAAATTATCATTAAATACGATATGTCAGAAGAGCAGCAATTGGTCTCTTTTGAGAATAACATAAAGTCTTATAATTTAATCAAATTCAGAAGAACCAATCAAGGTACTTGTATCAATTTGAAGCCAATTGTAAAGAAAGGTGACAGAGTGAAGAAAGGTAGTTTATTGTGTGATGGTTATGCCACACAGAAAGGTGAACTTGCTTTGGGCCAGAATCTCAAAGTGGCATTTATGCCGTGGAAGGGATATAACTTTGAGGATGCAATTGTGCTTTCAGAAAGAGTTGTTAGACAAGATGTCTTTACGTCTCTTCATATTGAAAGTTACGAATTGGATGTTCGAGATACCAAATTAGGAGAAGAAGAATTGACAAATGATATTCCTAATGTCAGTGAAGAAGCAACAAAAGATCTTGATGAAAATGGTATCATTAGAGTTGGTGCTTGGATCTCTGAAGGTAATATTCTTATAGGGAAAATCACACCTAAGGGTGAGTCTGATCCTACTCCTGAAGAGAAGTTGTTACGTGCAATCTTTGGTGACAAGGCTGGTGATGTTAAAGATGCGTCATTAAAAGCGCCGCCGTCAACAAAAGGTGTCATTATCAATAAGCAATTGTTTGCAAGAGCTAAGAAAGATAAATTCCAAAAAGTACAAGAGAAAGAAATCTTGACAAAATTGGAAGACAGACACGAGGTTACGCTTAATGAAATGAAGACTGTTCTTGTTGATAAGTTGATGGTCTTATTGAAAGGCAAAACGTCACAAGGTGTGAGCAGTATCTACAACGAAGAGTTGGTTTCTAAAGGGACTAAGTTTTCAAATAAGGTGTTAAAAACACTTAACTACCAACAAGTAGATTATTCTAGTTGGACTGATGACACTAAAATAAATAGCCTAATTGGGACTCTTCTTCATAACTACTCCATAAAAGTAAATGAAGAAGTAGGTAAGTATAAGCGTGAGAAATTCAACATCAGCATTGGTGATGAATTGCCAGCAGGTGTATTAAAGCTTGCTAAAGTTTATCTAGCTAAAAAGCGTAAACTTAAGGTGGGTGATAAGCTTGCAGGAAGACACGGTAATAAAGGTATTGTATCTAGAATTGTACGTTTAGAAGATATGCCATTTCTAGAAGATGGCACGCCAGTCGATATTGTATTGAATCCACTAGGTGTACCATCAAGAATGAATCTTGGTCAGATTTTCGAAACTGTTCTTGGTTGGGCTGGAGAGAAGATGGGTAAAAAGTTTGCAACGCCTATTTTTGATGGAGCTTCCATCGGTGAGATTGAAGATTACATCCAACAATGTAATTTGCCAAGTCTTGGGCAAGCTTACTTGCATGATGGTGAGACTGGAGACAGATTCCACCAAGAAGCAACTGTAGGTGTCATCTACATGTTGAAATTATCACACATGGTTGATGATAAGATGCACGCAAGATCAATCGGACCTTATTCATTGATTACACAACAACCACTTGGTGGTAAAGCACAATTTGGTGGTCAGCGTTTTGGAGAGATGGAAGTTTGGGCATTGGAAGCATTCGGTGCAGCAAATATTTTGAGAGAGTTGTTGACTATCAAGTCAGATGATATAATCGGTAGAGCAAAAGCTTATGAAGCAATTGTCAAAGGAGACAATCTACCAGAGCCAAATATTCCTGAATCATTTAATGTACTGGTTCATGAGTTGAGAGGACTTGCACTGGATGTGAAGTTCGATTAGTATTAGTGAGAACGGGTAGCAATACCTTGAGTAATTTTTTATAAACCTTTTTATAAATAAAAAGTATGCCATTTAAAAAGAGTCATTCGATTAAAACTAATTCAAGTTTTAATTCTATTACAATAAAATTATGTTCTCCTGATGATATTTTGGAACGTTCGTATGGAGAAGTACTAAAGCCTGAAACAATCAATTATCGTTCATACAAACCTGAGCGTGACGGTCTATTCTGTGAAAGAATATTTGGCCCAGTAAAGGATTATGAGTGTTATTGTGGAAAGTATAAGCGTATTCGATATAAAGGAATTGTGTGTGACAGATGTGGTGTCGAAGTCACTGAGAAGAAAGTGAGAAGAGAAAGAATGGGTCACATCAAATTAGTTGTACCTGTTGTCCACATTTGGTTTTTCAAATCACTGCCAAATAAAATTGGCTACCTACTTGGTTTGTCTTCAAAAAAATTGGAGACGATCATATATTACGAACGCTATGTTGTCATACAACCTGGTGCTAAAGAAGAGGAATTAAAAAAGTTAGATCTTCTTACTGAGGAAGAATATTTTGAAGTGCTTGACACACTTCCAGAAGGCAATCAAATGTTAGATGATGCAGATCCTCAAAAGTTTGTAGCTAAAATGGGTGCAGAGGCTGTAAGTGATTTACTTGACTTATTACAATTAACTGAGTTATCAGCAGCACTACGTCATCAAGCAGCTACAGAGACTTCACAGCAACGTAAATCTGAAGCGCTAAAAAGATTGAGAGTTGTCGAGGCATTCAGAGATGGACAAACAAGAGTCGTCAACGAGCCGAAGTGGGCGGTGATTCAATACTTGCCAGTTATTCCACCAGAATTGAGACCTTTGGTACCATTAGATGGTGGACGATTCGCAAGTTCTGATTTGAATGATTTGTACAGACGTGTAATCATTAGAAATAACCGTTTGAAAAGATTATTGGAGATTAAGGCGCCTGAAGTAATACTTCGGAATGAGAAGAGAATGCTCCAAGAAGCTGTTGATTCACTATTTGATAATTCTAGAAAATCTAATGCTGTTAAAGCTGAAGGTGGTCGTTCATTAAAGTCCTTGAGTGATATACTTAAAGGAAAGCAAGGTCGTTTCAGACAAAATTTATTGGGTAAACGTGTTGATTATTCTGGTCGTAGTGTCATCGTCGTTGGTCCTAATTTGAAACTGCACGAATGCGGTCTACCTAAAGGGATGGCAGCAGAATTATTTAAGCCTTTCGTGATCAGAAAATTGATAGAAAGGGGTATCGTGAAAACAGTAAAATCGGCTAAGAAATTAGTTGACAGAAAAGAGCCAGTCATCTGGGAAATCCTTGAAAATATTTTGAAAGGTCATCCAATCATGCTGAATAGAGCGCCGACATTGCACAGGCTATCTATACAGGCATTCAAGCCAAGATTAGTTGAAGGGAAAGCGATTCAACTTCACCCCCTTGTATGTGGTGCCTTTAATGCGGATTTTGATGGTGATCAAATGGCGGTTCACGTTCCGCTTAGCCAAGCTGCAATTTTGGAAGCACAGGTGTTATGCTTGTCTTCACATAACATGTTGAATCCACAAGATGGTTCTCCAATTACTTTGCCTTCACAGGATATGGTTCTTGGTCTTTACTATCTGACAAAGGAAAGATCAAGAGATGAAAGCCAAAAGCTTTCCATCTTCTATTCTTCAGAAGAAGTCATTATTGCTTTTAACGAAGGGCAAGTTGATGTACATGAAGCGATCAAAGTAAAAGTGAATGTAGAGAATGAAGAAGGTGAGTTGGTTAAAGATATTGTCGAAACTACTGTAGGTAGGGTCGTCTTTAACGAAGCATTACCAGAGGGTATTCCTTACACGAACATGTTGATGACAAAAAGAGCACTGAAGAAATATATCGGTGATATCATCGATAGAACGAATTTCCAAGTGACTGCAGAATTCTTAGATAGAATAAAAACCTTGGGATATTATTGGTCATTTAAAGGTGGATTGTCTTTCAATCTTGGTGATTTAATAAATCCTACAATTAAAGAAGCGACACTTATAGAAGCGAATACCGATGTTGATGAAGTTTGGGAAAACTACAATATGGGCCTTATTACGAACAATGAGAGATATAATCAGATCATTGATAAGTGGACTTTCGCAGATAATAAGATTACGGAGAATTTGATGAAGGAACTTGCTGAGCACAAAGACGGATTCAACTCAGTGTATATGATGTTGGATTCTGGAGCTCGTGGTTCTAAACAGCAAATTAAGCAGTTGTGTGGATTAAGGGGATTAATGGCAAAACCAAGAAAGTCTGGTGACACAGGTGGAGCAATTATCGAAAACCCTATTCTATCTAACTTCCTAGAAGGCTTATCAGTACTTGAGTACTTTATCTCCACTCACGGTGCGAGAAAAGGTCTTGCCGATACAGCATTGAAGACTGCAGATGCAGGATACTTAACTAGACGTCTGGTTGATGTCTCTCAAGATGTTATCATTAATGAGACTGATTGTCAAACGCTTAGAGGCATCGATGTTACAGCACTTAAAGACAACGAAAACGTAGTTCAGTCAATTGCTGAGAGAATTAGAGGTCGATACTCACTAGGCAATGTATATGATCCAGTAACGGATGAAATTCTGATTAATGCTGCTGAATATATTGATGCTAAAGCAGCAGCAGCCATTGATGATGCTGGTGTGGAATTAGTCAGAATAAGATCAGTATTGACTTGTGAAGCTCCTAATGGGGTATGCGCTAAGTGCTATGGTAAAAACCTTGCATCAGGTAGAATTGCTAATCTAGGAGACAGTGTTGGTATTATAGCTGCACAAAGTATTGGAGAGCCCGGTACCCAGTTGACTTTACGTACGTTCCACGTTGGTGGTATCGCATCTGTGACGAAGCAAGAGAATCAATTAATATCTAAGTTTGAAGGTAAAGTTGAGTTTGATAATGTGAAGACGATAACTTATGTAGATGATGACAGTAAAAAATCTGAAGTGGTCTTATCGAGATCAGGTGAGATGAGAATTGTGGATTCTGACAGCGGTAAAGTGTTTACGACATTGCATATACCTTATGGTTCTACATTGATGGTAGATGACAAAAAGAAAATTGCTAAAGGTGATGTGATTTGTGAATGGGATCCGTTTAACGCAGTTATTATTTCTGAATTTGGTGGTGTTATTCAATACGAAGACATTGATGAGGGACAGACGTTCCGTATAGAAAGAGATGATCAAACTGGTTATGTAGAAAAGGTTGTCATTGAGTCAAAGAATAAGAAGAAAATACCTTCACTTAAAGTTGTGAATTCTAAAGGCACAGAATTAAAGAATTATAACTTACCAGTGGGTGCTTACATTTCCGTTGAAAATGGAGCTGAAGTAAGACCTGGTGATAAGATTGTAAAGATTCCACGTAAACTTGGTTCTATCCAGGATATTACCGGTGGTCTTCCAAGGGTAACAGAATTGTTTGAAGCGAGAAATCCTTCTAACCCTGCTGTAACTTCTGAGATTGATGGTATTGTTTCTTTCGGTAAGATTAAGCGTGGTAACAGAGAAGTATTTGTAGAAGACGAGAAAACGGAACAAAAGCGTAAGTACCTTATTGGTTTATCTAAGCACATACTTGTACAAGAAGGAGATTTTGTAAGAGCTGGTACGCAATTGTCAGATGGGGCAACAGCTCCTGCTGACATACTCAGTATCAAAGGACCTTTCGCAGTTCAAACGTACTTGGTGAATGGTATCCAAGAAGTATATAGATCTCAGGGTATCACCATTAATGATAAGCACATTGAAGTTATCGTGAGACAGATGATGAGAAGAGTTGAAATAGAAGATCCGGGTGATACAATCTTCCTTGAAGGTGAAGCTGTAGAGAAAATCGGTTTCAACGAGCAGAACGATTGGATTTTTGATAAGAAATTTGTGACAGGAGCTGGCGAATCAGAGGCAATGAAAGCTGGACAATTAGTTTCTATCAGACAATTGCGAGAAGAGAATTCATTATTGAAGCGTAACGATAAGAAGATCGTAGAATTCAGAGATGCAGTTCCTGCTACAGCAAAACCAATGTTGCAAGGGATTACCAAGTCGTCACTGGGTGTTGTCAGTTGGATTTCAGCAGCATCATTCCAAGAGACTACGAAAGTCTTAAGTACAGCTGCGATAGGAGCTAAAATGGACATGTTGAATGGTTTGAAAGAGAATGTTATTGTAGGTAAATTAATACCTGCAGGAACAGGAATGAAGCAATTCAGATCAATGAAGGTAATTCCAAAAGAGATCTTGGAAGAGGAAGAAGTAGAAGGTGATGAAGCAGAGCAAATTGCAGAAGCAGCAGTTGATATGTAAATCATATTAACCGTTATGATAAATAAACCTCATAGGATGTCATGTTCTATGAGGTTTTCTTTTTGGCGAAAACGGGATGACCTATGAACATATTCTCCTATGCGATTCAAATTTTTTTTGTGGTTTAAGAATTATTGAAATGATTCACATAGAATGATAGAGCACATAGAGTTCAAAAAGATAATCTACACATCTATCCTCTATGTACCTATGCTCCTATGTGGTTCAAGATTTTTTTGTGGTTTAAGAATTGTTGAAATGATTCACATAGAATGATAGAGCACATAGATTTCAAAAAGATAATCTACACATCCATCCTCTATGTACCTATGCTCCTATGTGGTTCAAGATTTTTTTGTGGTTTAAGAATTATTGAAATGATTCACATAGAATGATAGAGCACATAGAGTTCAAAAAGATAATCATACATCCATCCTCTATGTACCTATGCTCCTATGTGGTTCAAATTTTTTTTGTGGTAAAGGTAGGGAGTGAGTGTTTATTTACTTTAATGCTATTTTCGATAAATACCGATGCACATACTTTCCAATAATGTCAAATTCAACATTAGCTGTGTCACCTTGCTTTAACATTCGAAATGTGGTGTGCTCATACGTATATGGAATGATTGTCACCATAAATTGATTCTCGATTGGATTAATCAATGTCAGACTTACTCCATTAATACAGATAGAACCTTTATCTACCAGTAAGTGATCGTACTTGTCTTCATAAGTGAAAGTGAAATTCCAACTTCCGTCTCTTTCATCAATTGAATGACAAACAATGGTTGCATCGACATGCCCTTGTACCATATGACCATCGAGTCGCGATTCCATGGTGATACATCTTTCTAAATTGACGATATCACCGATGTTTAATGAGCCAAGATTAGATTTGATAAGCGTTTCTTCAACTGCTGTAACTGCGTGTTGGTTATTTTGAGTCTCTTCGATAACTGTCAGGCAGACACCGTTATGAGAAATGCTTTGGTCTATGTACAGCTCCTTAGATATCGAGGACTCTACATAAAAGGTTTTGTTTGTACCTTCAGAAATGATCTTCTTAATCGTCCCAATAGACTCCACTATACCTGAAAACATTAATTGCCTTTTATTAGATGAATGGTGCCGTTGAGAGTAGAAGTCTCTGTTACTTCGGTAACGTTTCTTTGTTCAAAAACGGTGACCTTATAAAAATATACACCTTCTGCCAATTCTGAACCATTAAAATTTGTGCCATCCCAATTCAATAATGGATCTTGTGTTTCAAAAACCCTTTGCCCCCATCTGTTATATACCTCCATATCAACTCTTGAAATAAACTGAGCTTCCAATGGTGTGAATAAATCATTGTCTCCATCATTATTAGGCGTGAAGGCATTTGGAAGGCTATAAGAAGGACAATTTTCTGTACATACAATAGTACTGAAAGGACCTTCATTATTAAGGCCATCAAGAACGGTTACAGAGTAACAACCCTCGATACCAAATTCTGGTTGTTGTTCAAAATTGTTGTCTACAGTCGTACCCACTAATGTAAGTTCGCTATCTATTGTTGGTGAGAAATATATATTAAATCCACTTATGTCATCTGAGGGATCACATGAACCTTGAATCAGAGACCAAGTAATTAAATTAGTAGGATCTTGCAGTTGCAATTGATTTGGATTCGTACATATGTTCTCAATACTTACACCAACTTCACAAGTTGTAGCATTGTCTATAGGTGAAGCACACGCAATTTGCGAAAAGTTTTTGATCGGGTCAGGTGTTGTTCCTAGTCCGTATGCGCCAATACTTTCAATCAAGTAACATGATTCAGTTCCATTTTCTAAATTGGTATCCGTATAAGTATTTGTTTCTGATATGCTTAACGTATCGAAAATACCGTTGTTTTCTTTGAAAATAATGTAGGAGTTGTTAAACCAAGGGACCTCTTCCATCCAACTTAATTCTATAGCTCGGTCTAATGGAGAAGTGCTTAAAAAGACGCTACTTGCATCTTCAGGACTTCTCGGATTATCTCGCGTACCTCCTGTAAAAAACTCTATTTGATAGGTGTATTCCACATCAGTTGTATTGAGACCACTATCTAAAAAAGATGTATCTATTGGTGAGGAGAAAAACTCAGCTTCAAACACAGCACCAGTAATGGGAGTGAAAGCTACACCATTTTCGGACCTCAATAACTGGTAAATATAGGGCCCTGGATTCATGAGTGTGTCTAAATCTTCAGCTATTGGTTTTGTCCATTCTACTTCAATACTGCCTTGATCTTGACTTGTTTCTAAAACTGAAACTTTCGTGAATAAGGGAAAATCTTGTTTGATTAATACACAAACTTCATTACTTGCTATAGATGATACTATATTAAAAGGATTACCGCTTTCTGTAGTCAATGCAAATTCTGCTAGGATACGATAACAATAAATTGTACCAGGATCGACATCATCGTCACTGGCAATATATCGCCCATCATTTATATCTGTGGTATTAAAAATTATTTCTTCATAACCAGTACCATCTAGGCCAGAAACGCAACTGTCCATCGGAATGTCTGAAGTGCCAACTCTTCTCCATACAGAAAACCCTAAAAAATAGTCGTCGTCAGTATCTTCGCAAGCATAAGGGCTCTCCCAGTCCAAATTCACTTGGCCATTTTCTGACAAAGCATTTAGATCCTCAGGAGGCGGTCCTATCACTTTAATTCGTAGCGTCTTAAGATCTGCTAATCCGGTAGTATCCCCAAGTGCATTGTCCACCGCTCTAAATACAACTTGATAGAATTCATCAGAAACATGATTGCAATTTGTCTGCCACTCGAAAGTTGAAGTAGAAGATACTGTTTGAAATACATTACTATTAGTCAGTGTAGCAGGAGAATTCTCAATAGTGAAAGGACCACCAGATGCACTCAAAGATACAAGCTGAAATAGAGAATCCGCATCAGAGACGTTTACAGGGATAGAGATAGTCTCACCAGCAATGACACATATTTCGTCAACTGCATCAATCACAGGGGGAACGTCTTCACAGTTTCTGACAAAAATCTGCATGTCTCTGGTAGTTGAATTTATCAATATGCCTTTTCTAAATTCATTGATTTTGAAAGCAATATTATATTCTCCTGCTCTTTGTGGTGAATTCCAAATAAAAGTACCTGTAATAGGATCAAGACTTATTTGATTTTCGGGACCTGAAACGATGTTATCAGGAAATACATAATCTGGCACTTCTGTATCTCTCGCAAGTCGTGGCACAGTAAATTCATAAGCAATGCTATCACCATCTATATCGAAGGCATTGGGATTGTGTACGAATACTTGTCCGACACATGAAAAATCTATGGGAGGTTGTAACAACACAACGGAATTATTGACTCCTTGAAACTGAGGATTCAAGAGTGTAAATGTGGATTCTATATAGAAGGGAACATTTACAGAGTTTGGGAAATTAACATTAAGAATGGAGGCCACCCGATTAGGATCTGTGACTGACATTGTGTATGTACCTCTACCAGGATATGTATGTTCTGCTGTGTAAAAGTTGACTTTTATATCATTGGCTAAAGGTTGACCATTTCCATTGACCCGCCCAATGAGTTGTATTGATCCGTCTCCCCATTCAATAAATATACTGTCTCTGTCTGCATCAATGCTACTTGTTTTAGTATAAGTCACGACAGTAGCACGTATCGTCTGATCATCGATTTGCTCATAAGTTATCTCTCCAGCTCTGTTGTGTGTAGACCACGCCTTATTGACACAGCCCATGGAAATAATAATAATGAAGAAACATGTAAGAATTCGTATCATACGGATAGGAAATTACTCAATTCTAATGAGAATTAACAACTACAATAAGGCTAAACACTCTTTTAAACTCTCTTCCCAGTGTCTTGGTTTAATCCCAAAGCTAGATTTTATCTTTTCTTTAGATAAAACGCTCCATAAGGGTCTTTCTGCTGCCGCTCCGTATTCTTTTGTACTGATGTCTTTTACTTGACATTGAATGTTCTCTAATTCAAAGATTTTCCTAGCAAAGGACGCCCAATCAGTTTGACCAGAGTTACTAAAGTGATAAACGCCACTCTGTGCATCAGACCATCCTTGTTCGCATATCTGATAAATGGTATCTGCTATATCTCTAGCATACGTAGGTGTCCCTATTTGATCAGAGACTATAGACAGATTGTCTCTTTCATTACCTAATCTACGCATCGTTTTGACAAAGTTGTTTCCAAAAGAGGAGTACACCCATGATGTTCGGATTATGATGTATGATTTAGAAATTGATGCAACTGCTTCGTCTCCTTCTAATTTTGTACGAGCATAGATGCCTTTTGGGGAGGTCTTATCTACTTCAGTCAGTGGAGAGTCGGAATCTATATGGTAGACGTAGTCACTGGAGATATGAATCAGCTTAGTATTTGATGCAGCACAAGCTGTTGCCAATAATTCGGGACCTAGTGCATTAACCTTACGACACAACTCTACATCGGACTCAGCCTTGTCAACTGCAGTGTAAGCCGCACAATTAATGCATATATCTGCATTGCATTCTTTTATCCGCAATGCTATATCTGCTTCACTCGTTATATCCATTTCTGGAATATCAAAAAAATGAATTTTCCAGTTACTGTAGTTTTCCTGAAGAACTGCTAACTCACTACCGAGTTGACCATTCGCTCCTGTTACAAGTATATTCATTAATTCTACTTCTCTCTTAAATAAATGGTTAGGGGGACTCCAGTGAAATTGAAGTTTTCTCTGAGCTTATTTTCTAAAAAATGTTTGTAGTCTCTGCGCACAAGTTTTGGACTATTACAGAAAAATGCAAAGCTAGGGTAGTATGTCGGCAATTGACTGATGTATTTAATTTTGATAAATCTACCACGTTGACTCGGAGGTGGGTTTCGCTCGATAATTTCAAGCATGACATCATTTAACTTTGATGTTTTTATTTTCTGTTTTCTATTGATGAAAACTTGATTTGCAACTTCCATTGCTTTGAAAATCCGCTGTTTTTCTAAAGCCGAAACAAACACAATTGGGACATCTGTAAATGGGGCAATTTTATGCTTTATTTTTTCTTCATAATCTCTGGCAGAGTTTGTTTCTTTTTCGAGCAAATCCCATTTGTTCACTAAGATGACAAGGCCTTTATTTCTACGTTGTACAAGAGATATGATGCTCATGTCCTGAGACTCAATACCATTTTGTGCGTCTATCAATAAGAGACACACATCTGCTTCCTCCATTGCTTTTACAGCTCTAATCACAGAATAAAATTCTAAGTCTTCGTGGACTTTTTTCTTTTTCCGAATACCAGCTGTATCGATAAGTGTGAATTGCATTCCATATTTATCGTAACTGGAATGTATCGAATCTCTTGTTGTCCCTGCAACGTTAGTAACGATATTGCGCTCTTTACCAAGTAGACTGTTGATGAAAGAGGATTTTCCTACATTAGGTTGACCAATAATTGCAAGTTTAGGAATATCTGATTCCTCTTCGTCTTCTTCTTTCTTTGGTGGTAGAATTTCAGTCACCAGATCCAATAATTCACCTGAGCCACTTCCTGTAATTGAAGAAATAAAAACAGTATTTTCAAAACCTAAAGCCCAAAATTCATTGGCAGCTAATAGTCGAGGATTGTTATCAACCTTATTGACAGCTAACACAACTTTCGTACTTCCTTTTCTCAACATCTCTGCAACATCATCATCTAAGTCTGTAATTCCTGTTGTCACATCCGTCATAAATATGATGACATCTGCTTCTTCAATGGCAAGAGTGACTTGATCTCTAATAGCTGCCTCAAAGACATCATCGGATCCTGTGACAAATCCTCCTGTATCAATCACTGTAAAATCACGACCATTCCAATCAGAGAAACCATAAATCCGATCTCTTGTTACGCCACTTACATTATCGATGATGGCTTTTCTAGCACCGATCAAACGATTAAATAAGGTGGACTTGCCTACATTTGGCCTTCCTACTATTGCTACGACTTCTCCCATTTATTGGTAACCAAATTGTTTAAGTTTCTGATTATTATTTCTCCAGTCATCCGCTACTCTGACATACAGTTCTAAATGTATGCGTTTGCCAAGCCATTCTTCAATGTCTTTACGCGAATGTATGCCTAGTTGTTTGATTGCCTGACCTCCTTTGCCAATTATAATTGCTTTTTGAGTTTTTCTTGATACAAAGATATTGGCTCGTATGTGAACAAAATTTTCTCCTCTTAAGACGGACTCCTTAAATTCTTCTATCATGACTTCCGCAGAATAGGGGATTTCTTGATGATACAATTCCAGTATTTTTCCTCTTATTATTTCACTGACAAAAAATCGTTCTGGTTTATCTGTCAATTGATCTTTTGGATAATACTCAGGGCCTTCAGGTAGCAATTCTTTTATCTTGCCAAATAGTTCATCAACGCCTATTTTGTCTTTAGCTGATATCTTGAAGGTATGATCAAAATCAATGACCGATTGCCATGCTTCTGTTACCTTTTCAATCTGTAGTTCTCCAGCAGCATCAATTTTATTAATAACTAAAAGTTTAGCCGCTTCTGTATTACTTAATTTTCGAATCAAGTTTGACTCTAATTGTGGTTCTCGCAACACATCGATAATTAATAAAGACAGATCTGCATCTTCAAACGTCGACGCTGAGAATTTATTCATGACTTCCTGCATTTTATAACCAGGGTCTTCTATCCAACCAGGCGTATCTGAGAATACGATCTGATGTGAATCATCATTATAAATACCCATGATTCGGTGTCTTGTTGTTTGGGGCTTGCTGTTTATCACAGACATTTTATCGCCGACTAAAGCGTTCATAAGCGTTGACTTGCCTACGTTGGGCTCTCCGATAATATTTACAAAACCTGACTTGTGCATCAATTAGTATATCAATTGTTTAATGCTATTTGTCATCAAAAATTCGAGATGAGTGAGTATAGCTGATGGTTTGAGTTTTCTCCAATTCATATCATTGAATGTTGCCCCTATATTTATATAGTTCTGTAGACGAATGGATTCCATTTCTGATAATACATGTTCGTGCGTATTGACAAAACTTATCCAACCGCCTTCTTCTTTCACATCATCATACCATTCTTCATAGTAACTGTCATCTGAGTTGTGAAAGTTCATGACATTGTCACAAAAGACAACAAATTTTGTAATGTCATGATATGTCAGTATGTCCACAATTTCACGTTTTAAAAACATGATGTCATTTGAAATACAATCATTCCACTCACCGATTAATTCTATACAAGCAAAATTTAGTGAATAGTCGACAAACAATAGTTTACCATATAATGTCTGTGATCCAAACTCATCCCACTGAGGGTGAATAAAGAAATTGTAGACTTTATTGCGAAACATAAACTCATCATAGACTCTTCCATAGAAGGGAGATCTATTATCTTCAGACGAAATGTAATGGTTCCGCCATTTATGATATGGTTCGATATCATGCATCGAAAGTAAAGGTACTTAAGTCAAGCATCAATTACAATGATGTTAGTGAAAGTTCTTCTCCTATTTAAAGTAGGATTTGTTGATCAAAACTATTAAAAGATCGAAGTTGGACTAAAATGGTATTACCATTCCAAAAAAAAGCTTGTTTTATCTTACTATTTTGAACCACTAGGTCACAAAGACACAAAGAGTCACTAAGAAGTTTTATAATCAGTTGCCTTTTTTCCTCTTCGTATACCTTTGTGTCTTAATTGTTCTTCTTTATTTGTTCTATTTTTTTATCGTCCTTGATCTTTTTGCAAAATACTTTGGATTTATAATCAACAGCCCAAAAGATTCACCATCTTCTTTGGTTTGTTTCGAATGGTGTGCACCATGAGCCCTCAATATTGCTTTTGAGTATTTAGAGTCTAACTGACGAAACCACTTGAATCTCTGATGTATATACACATCATGGATCAAAAAGTAGATCAGTCCATAAATGGATATTCCTATTCCTACAAATAGTAATGGAAAGTACTGCTCATATAGACCACCAAATAAATAACACAAAAAGCTTGGAACTGCAAAGACCAAGAAAAAACGATCATTTTTTTCAAAAAAGCCATCATTTTCATGAGGTTTATGATGGTCTTCATGCCAGTTCCATAAAAAGCCATGCATCAAATATTTATGAGCTGACCATGCGACGAATTCCATTGCTAAGACGGAAGCTATTGTTATAAATGTATATATTATAAATGAAGGCATAATAAATTAACCTATTTTAGACTCAAAAGTTTAGTCCAAATATACTCTATTTTCTTCCTTTTCACTTGTAGAAATGGACTGTTCTTCATTTCTCATTAAAGGAATTTCCATGTAGAAATCTGTACCGACATTTTCCGCCGTTTCAAAGTGTATCTTGCCGTTAAACGTTTCAATCATATTAGCGGAAATGGCCAAGCCTAAGCCAGTACCCGAACTCTTAGTTGTGAAGTTAGGTGTGAACACTTTTTCTCGCATGTGTTTTGGGATTCCAGTGCCATTATCAGATACCTTTATAATGGCTTTTTGACCTTCTCTATACAATTTTAAATGGATGACTCCTCGTCTTGTTTCTGGAATTGCTTGCATGGCATTTTTAACAAGATTATTGAGAATTCTAATTAAATGATGCTTATCGGCAAATACAAAAATATCATCTATTGGTTCCTCTAGATAGACATCCATATCGTCTCGTTTTCTGAAAAGATCGTGTATTGCTTCTACCACCTCATTAAGACTGACGCGTTCATTTGAGCCTTTTGGTAAGGTCCCAAAATTCGAAAATTCGTTTGCAATCTGGGTGAGATTTTCTATTTGTTCGATAAGGGTTTGGGAGATACGATCGACAAGCATATGTGGATCAGCATCAGCAGTATTGATGGCTCTTTGCAGATATTGTATACTCAATTTCATCGGAGTCAGCGGATTCTTTATTTCATGAGCCACTTGCTTTGCCATCTCTCGCCATGCCATATCACGTTCTGTTTGTGCAATTAATTTAGAACTGTTTTCCAACTTTTCAATCATCTGATTGTACTCGTGGACAAGTGCACCTAGCTCGTCATTTTTTTCATAAATCAACGGTTCGTTTTTCCGGCCTAATTTTAATTGCCGCATGCGTTCTCCAATAATTGCAATTGGATCTGTAATTGGTTTAGAAATAAATATAGCAATTGCACCAGCGATAATAAATAGGAAGACATAGATATTAATCAAAGTTCCCATGAAGTCATTGACATAGCTAATTCTTTCTGAGGGATTATTGGAGACTATTTTCACAAACCTATTGCTACCATCATTAAATGATAATTTGCTTGTCAATCCATAGGTTGTACTTCCGTTAGCCGTAAATTGTCTGAGCATAAGACTTGTATCCTGTACGAATTCTGTTTGAGTGAACATTGGAGCGCTAATGTTAGACGCTAGTTGTTGTCCGGTTTGGTCGATGACGTAAATATTAATGTCTTCTGAGTGATGAAGATCGTTGATGGTATTTTGGAAGGTGTTGAAATCAAAATCACTTTCTTTAAATAACCGCATTGTCATGTCTAGTTTTCTTTCTAACATATTATAGGCATAGTTAGAAGACATGTTATTAAAGAAATAAATCGTTACAAAACCAATGACGATGAATGAAACGACAATTAGCATTATAACTGTGATCTGTAATTTGTTTTGTAAGGAATGGAAGAATAAACCAGTATTAATTTCTTTAGGAAGAAAATTGAAAAATGTATTTAATAATAATAACAACAATACAATCCCAATAGACACCACAAACAAATAGGAGAAGAGGGAAATAGGTTTAATTAAGTCAATAATATTTTTTACCGACAATGCCTTGAATCCATTATCAAATTCATGACTGATGAATTTCTTCCCATTACTCACATAAGCTTTACTCTTGTGTTCAAAATTATAATCTACGGGATATGTCTCTTTGAGATTCCCGTGGTAAGTATTTCCATTGTATAATTGAAAATCATCAAAGGCTTGGCTTCGTTTTTCTTTGGAAAAAGCAAGGTACAAGCGAAATGGACTTCCTGAATGATTGACATTATTTAATTCAAAGTCATAAAAGATGGTTTCACTGAATGGATCGAACAGTATATTTTTATCAATCGATTTGGATCTGTCGATGGTGTGTCTTACTTCGTCAAGGAGATATTCAGAATCTTCAATAAGTGAATTGCCTTTAGAGTCAAAACAATAAAAATGGCTAAAATCGTAACCAAGTTGTTGCTTGAAATCGCCTGTAACATTTTTATAAAAAGCCTCTATGTCGTAAGATGCAATTTTTGCTGGCTCAGGAATTGTACTGATTTGGTCAAGGGACATTTCGTTTACTTGATTTTTCAGTTTTTTGATAAGTTCAAGTTGTTCAGAGGTTAATGTTTTATATGAATTTTCAAGCGCTGTAGATATCCGCAGATCTTCTTGTTTGTTGATGTTATGAAAAACAAGTAGAGACAGAAACGCACTGAATATAATGATCCACCAGATGCACCACGTGATTGTGAGTCGTTTTGAGTCTAAAAATAGATCTAGAAATAGAGTGTACGAAGCTAACGCAATGAAGCTTGGAATAAAAGGAAGCTCTAAGCCGTACATCAACGGGTAGAATAACACTATAGAACCAAATGCAAGCAATATCCTCTTATTGAATTCTGGTTGATACGCAATCAACTTTTTGTATGTATTATACTGGAAGAAGAAAGAGACAAAGAATAATAGAGATAACAAAGCAAAGATCGCGATCCCTTGAATCTTGGTCGTAAATACAGCCTCGATATTGACTAGATCGTGTAAAGGCTTTTGTAAGCCTCTGACAATAACAGCAATAGCAGCCAATAAACTGTAAAATCCGGTGGATATGAGAACTCCTTTCATCAAGGAATGAGCTTTGTTACGCTCAAAGTTAACACTTTATATATTATAATAATTATTAATATGTATAATAAATATAAAACATGTTTCTCAATTTGGTAAAGCAGAAAAAAGACATCTTGTTCTCTCATGGAATATGTTGACACGAAAGTTGTGTATAACTTATCTAAATTACAAGACAAATGACATCAAAAGAAAGACATTGTCGTCGGTTTAGCGAATCGTTT
>Ga0209187_1000552_pt1 | contig 60525 bp, 56 predicted proteins | sample BantaG_FD_187430 | JGI IMG/M metagenome (GOLD analysis project Ga0209187, IMG submission 187430) | Marine algal microbial communities from Bantry Bay, Ireland - BantryBay_4 metaG (SPAdes) (version 2) | ecosystem: Host-associated > Algae > Red algae > Unclassified | place: Bantry Bay, Ireland...
ACGATATTCACACTGTTTCGAGTAACCTAAACCTGTTTGTCCCGCGTAAGTGTAAAGTCGTGGGAGAGTATATTTACAAGGACTTACGCTCGGAGAAATTTAGACAAAGATATGTTGATGACACCCTTCAAGCGCTGGTAGACCTTTCAATTTGTCTGAATGACAACGGCTATGAGAAAGAAGCTGCTGAGATGGGCTTCGAGACACTTCTTTTGTCTGAAGTTTCAAGACAGATGCCCGAAAAACTAGAGCTTGTGGTTGAGATCGTGAGCGACAGTCGCTGGCATACTTATGCTGAGCGTTCATGGGCGGATTGGACGTTTACATCCAAGGTAATTGATATACCAAACAAGGTTGAAAGTTTCGATGATTTACCTGTTTTACGTGAGAATGTTTCGAAGAAACGAAATCTCATGATGATGAATAAGACAATATCCTTACGTGATTATTTCGATCAACTCCAAGATTTGAAGAATGAATAGTACATTTGCTCGTCATAAATGCGGTTTCCCCAGACTAACCAGGTGACGAGAATTTCCTTCTATAGGCGCTTCAAAACTCCCTCCTCGTTTCGCACCTCACATTGAATGAAAAAAATCCAACCATTCCAATTACTTGTAGATTTCTCAAAGAAATGCATCCTCGGATTGGTTTTCTTGCCGCATATTTAGTCTTGTCTTCTTTCAACGGGCAGTCAGGTGCACATTGACTTAACTGGGAAGAAGCGGCGCTTGTCATTGGAGTTTTGGGGGTAATGTCCCAAGATTTGGGTGGCCTATCGAGAGCTTATTGGGTCCAGACTATCCAGCTAGGCCGGTAGTGCAGAAAGGCGTCGTCGTGTGGGGCTTTCTGGCAATAAGCGGGAAGGGCTCAAAGCATTCGCATACCGCATTCGCACTCGCAGAGCCTAACCACCCACACGAACATCCCTTTTAATTTTAGATTGAGAGAAAAGAACGAAACCGCAGAGATAAACGAACTAACTAACAACTAAGTCACACCGCCGCGAACAAGGTTTGCCCGGTGCCAATTCCGTGAGCTTCACGGAAGAACATTTGCTTCACACTTTTGTGCTGCCTTCAGGGTATGGGCACCGGGCAAGCTACGCTTGCGACGGTGTGACTCATCTTAAACAATATAAAACAATAGCTTAACGTGTTTCTCTCAACCGCTCCGCCACCTCAATCGCGGCGTAGGTTAGGATTCCGTCGCAGCCTGCGCGTTTGAACGAGAGCAAACTCTCCATCATGATCCGATCATAATCCAGCCAGCCATTTTGCCCGGCCGCTTTCATCATGGCGTATTCGCCTGAGACTTGGAACGCGAAGGTGGGGCGGGCGAATTCTGCTTTTATGGCGGCTATCACATCGAGATAGGGCATGCCGGGTTTGACCATGACCATGTCGGCGCCCTCATTGATGTCCATTTCGACTTCGCGCAAGGCGACGTCGAGATTCGCGGGGTTCATTTGATAGGTGCGCTTGTCGCCTTTGAGCGCAGCAGATGTCCCGATGGCGTCGCGGTAGGGGCCGTAAAAGCCGGAGGCGAATTTTGCGGCGTAGGACAAGATCGCGACATCCGTATGGCCCGCATCATCCAAACCCTGACGCACGGCCTCTATCCGCCCATCCATCATATCGGACGGGGCGACGATATCCGCGCCCGCCTCCGCCAGCATCACGCCGACTTTGGCAAGCATGGCGACGGTCGGATCGTTCAGGATCGTCTCGCCCTCCATCAAGCCGTCATGGCCGTGGCTGGTATAGGGATCGAGGGCGACATCGACGATGACGCCGATATTGGGCACGGCTTTTTTGATGGCGCGCACAGCTTCTGGGACGAGGCCTTTGGGATTGGCGGCCTCGGCCGCATCTTCGGATTTCTCATCGAGCGAGATATTCGGGAAAATCGCCATGGCGGGGATGCCGAGATCTGCCGCCTTTCGAGCCTGCTCGACGAGGGCTTTGACAGAGAGCCGCTGCACACCCGGCAGGCTGGGGATATCGATGCGGTCCGGCCCTGCGTCAGAGACAATGCTCGTGAGAACCAAATCCGACACATCCAAGCGCGTTTCTGCGACCATGCGGCGCATCCAATCCGTCCGGCGCAAGCGGCGCAATCTCATTTGCGGAAAAACAGCCATTTCAGTCCTCTAAAATCTTCATTGGCACATAGACGCACCTCAGGCTTTTGTCATTGGAAAAGCTGGAAAGGTCGTCTATGTGACACAGGTCAATTTTGACCCCCTGAGGTCGAGTAGGGAATAATCATGGAAAAGAGCACCGTGAATTACCGAGCCGCCTTTGAAAAGGCTGTGGATACGGTCCGCGAAGAAGGCCGCTATCGCATTTTCCGCGATATCCGCCGCAAGGCCGGACAATTCCCACGCGCGACCTGGTTTAAAGACGATAAAACACAGCAGGATATCACCGTGTGGTGCTCTAATGATTACCTTGGCATGGGGCAAAACCCTTGCGTTGTAGAGGCTGTGAAGTCTGCTGTTGATGCAGCCGGGACAGGCTCCGGCGGGACGCGGAATATCTCCGGCACGACTCGCTATCATGTGCAGCTAGAGCAAGAGCTGGCGAGCCTGCACGAGAAGGAGGCGGCTTTGGTTTTGACATCGGGATATGTTGCGAATGAAGCGACCCTCGGCGTGATGAGCAAAATTCTTCCCGGTCTCGTGATTCTCTCCGATGAGATGAACCATGCCTCTATGATTTCCGGTATTCAGCGCGCCCGCTGTGAGAAGAAGATATTCAAACATAATGATTTGAGTGACTTAGAGGCAAAGCTTAAATCCATTCCGGCGGATCAACCGAAACTCATCGCCTTTGAGTCTGTCTATTCCATGGACGCCGACATCGCCCCGATTGAGCAGATTTGCGATCTGGCCGATAAATATGGTGCGCTGACTTATATCGACGAAGTCCACGCGGTTGGCATGTATGGTCCGCAAGGCGGCGGCGTTGCCGAAGAACGTGGTTTGATGGACCGTATCGACATTATTCAAGGCACATTGGCCAAGGCTTACGGCATGGTTGGCGGCTATATCGCCGCAGATGAAGTCATCATTGATGCCGTGCGCTCTATGGCCTCCGGCTTTATCTTCACAACCTCCATCCCGCCGTCTACGGCGGCCGGCGCATTACGCTCTGTGAAAGTTTTGAAGCAGACTCCTGAAAAACGCACCCAGCATCAAGAACGCGCTAACGCCTTGAAGACCCGTCTGCGGGCAGGGGGATATGATTTCATCGACGGCGAGACCCACATCATCCCGCTCATGGTGCGCGATCCGCTGAAATGCCAAGCGATCTCTGACCGCTTGATTGAAGATTACGGCATCTACGCTCAGCCGATCAACTATCCAACTGTCCCACGCGGCACAGAACGCCTCAGATTTACGCCAAGCCCGTTTCATAGCGACCTCATGATGGAGGAGCTGATGAGCGCACTGGACGTGGTCTGGGCAGAGTTTGGGCTGACCCGCGAGAAGGTGGCTTAATCACAGCTGGATTGTGCCGCGCCATTGCGCGGACGCGCTGAATTTTATATCGCACACCCGTATCGACCACGGAGATTCCCATGACTTCTGCTGCTAATGACCAAGGCGTCGCCCATTTGGCCGACTACTTCTCGCAAAGCCTGAAGGACCGTGATCCTGAACTTTATGCGAGTATGCAGGACGAATTGCACCGTCAGCAGCATGAAATCGAGTTGATCGCGTCAGAGAACATCGTCTCCAAAGCGATCCTCGAAGCGCAAGGCTCCGTCCTCACGAATAAATATGCCGAAGGCTATCCGGGCAAACGTTATTATGGCGGGTGCGAGCATGTGGATGTCGCGGAGAACCTCGCCATCGACCGGGCGTGTCGGCTCTTTGGCGTCGGCTTTGCCAATGTGCAGCCAAACTCAGGCAGTCAGGCCAATCAAGGCGTCTTCCTCGCACTGCTCCAGCCCGGTGATACAATCCTTGGCATGGATCTCGCCTCCGGTGGACATCTGACTCACGGCGCGCCGCCGAATATGTCCGGTAAATGGTTTAACGCTGTCACTTACGGCGTGCTCGAAGATACGCATCTGATTGACTATGATCAGGTCGAAGCCCTAGCCAAAGAACATAAACCGAAGCTCATCATTTGCGGCGGGTCAGCTTACCCAAGACAGATAGATTTCAAACGCTTCCGCGAAATTGCGGATATGGCCGGGGCGTATCTACACGTGGATATGGCGCATTTCGCTGGCCTCGTGGCGGGCGGTACTCATCCGTCGCCATTCCCCCACGCGCATGTTGCAACGACAACAACGCATAAGACCCTGCGCGGGCCTCGCGGCGGCATGATCCTGACGGATGACAAGAAACTGGCGCGCAAGTTTAACTCCGCCATTTTTCCCGGGATGCAAGGCGGACCGCTCATGCACGTCATCGCGGGTAAAGCTGTCGCTTTCGGCGATGCGCTCAAGCCGGAATTCAAAGCCTATTCTCAGCGCGTGATTGATAATTGCCAAGCCATGGCCGCGGCTATGGTTGAGGGCGGTTATGCTGTCGTCTCCGGCGGCACGGATACGCATTTGGCGCTCATCGACCTCTCGCCGAAGGGCGTGAAGGGCAATGCCGCCGAAGCCGCGCTTGGACGGGCGTATATCACCTGCAACAAGAATGGCATCCCCTTCGACAAAGAGAAGTTCACCATCACCTCCGGCATTCGCGTCGGCTCACCCGCCGGTACAACGCGCGGCTTTGGTCCTGCTGAGTTCCGCGAAATCGGTCAGTTGATGGTTGAAGTCTTGGATGCGCTGGCGGCGAACCCTGAGGGTAATGCGGAGGTTGAGGCGAGTGTGAAAGAGCGGGTTGTCGCGCTGACATCGCGCTTCCCGATTTATGCGGTTTGACGATAAAAAAATAACTGCCGTTAAGTTCGCGTTAGCGAAATCAGCTGTCTTTTGGATCATGATCATTTTGGGAATGGTCTATATCTCTCTGACCGAGCCGAACAACTCCGGTTATAGCGATTTGATCGATTTACTTGTGGTGGGCGGTATAACTTTCGTTTTGTGCGCATTTATTTTCGTTGTTCATCTTCGTGCTGAACTAAAAAAACAAGGCGACTGATAGGTTTGCCTTCCTCTCTAAACCCCCTATATCCCCTCAATGCGTTGTCCATTCTGTTCATCTGAAGACACTCAAGTCAAAGACTCGCGCCAAGCCGAGGATAATACCGCTGTGCGCCGTCGCCGCCAGTGCGGCAGCTGTGCAGGGCGGTTTACGACGTTTGAGCGTGTGCAGCTCCGCGATCTGATGGTCATCAAAAAGTCCGGACGGCGGACGCCTTTTGATCGCGATAAACTCGCGCGTTCGGTCCTCATCGCTTTGCAGAAACGCCCTGTCGATCCGGAGCGAATTGAGCAAATGATTTCCGGCGTCGTGCGCCAGCTAGAAGCGGGCGGCACATCCGAAATTGAATCAGACCGCATTGGTGAGCTCGTCATGGAAGGCTTATCCAATTTGGATAAGATCGCCTATGTCCGCTACGCCTCTGTTTATAAAGACTTTAAGGAGACCGGAGACTTCGACGCTTTTATTCAGGAAGAAATGTTGTCTTCCGATGAGGAAAACTAATCTTGCGTCCTAAAATAACCCTGAAATTAGCAACCTCGCTTGACGGCAAAATAGCGTTGGCCAATGGCGACTCGCAATGGGTCACCTCCGATGCGGCGCGGGCACATGGCCGTTACCTGCGCGCAGAAAATGACGTAATTGCCGTCGGCGCGATAACAGCAGAGTTGGACGACCCGCATCTGACATCCCGCGTGCCGGGCCGCAAAGATCCGGTGCGGGTGGTGTTTGATACAACGCTCAAGCTGGCCGAAACCTCTCATCTCGTTACAACCGCCAAGGAGACGCCGACATGGGTTTTCACGCGTGATGGATCCAAAGCCAAAGCCAATAACTTGCGAGAGCAAGGCGTCATCGTTCACGCGGTTACGGATGCAAATGGATTAAGCTTGGTCGAAGCTTTGACGAAAATGCAGGAGGCAGGCCTGCGCTCACTTCTTGTCGAAGGCGGCGGCACGCTCATTGCCAGTTTTATACGGGCGGGGCTTTACGATACATTGCATTGGTATCGCGCGCCTGTTCTACTGGGTGGGGATGGCCGGGATTGCGTCGGGGCGCTCAGCCTCACGGAAATGGGCCAGGCCGTCCGCTTGCACCGTATGAAGGTGAGTGAGGTCGGTCAGGACATGCACGAAATTTACGTGAGAGCGGATTAATGTTTACAGGTATCATCACAGATATTGGCACGGTTAAGTCTGTCACGCGCGGAACGGGCGGGGAGTGGGGCGACACACGGATGGACGTGGAGTGCGCCTATGACACAAGCACTATCGATATCGGAGCCTCAATCTCGCATGCGGGCGCATGTATGACGGTGATTGAAAAAGGTCGCACTGAAGATGGTAAAGGCTGGTACGCTTTCGAAGTCTCCGATGAGAGCTTGGATAAGACCACCATGGGCAAATGGAAAGCCGGAACGAAGATCAATCTGGAGCGCGCGCTGACAGGCGCTGATGAGCTCGGCGGACATTTGGTCACGGGTCATGTTGACGGTGTTGGCACGCTAACCGCGCGAACAGAAATCGCCGGATCGTTGAAGCTGGATTTCACCGCGCCCGACCACATTGCATTCGGCATTGCGCCAAAGGGCTCCATCACGGTCGACGGCGTGTCTCTGACCGTGAATGCGGCATCCGGCTCTACATTTTCCGTAAACATAATTCCGCATACCGCCCAAGCGACGACCTTGGGTGGATTACAGCCCGGGGATGAAGTAAATCTGGAAATGGACCTCATCGCCCGCTATGTCGCGCGCTACCTTGCTCATATGGGACAGAAAACTTGACGGAAATGAACACAGCTACTTTTGATGATGTCTATCAGCTCGCGACGCCGGAAGAAATTATCGAAGATGCCCGCAATGGCCGGATGTATATTCTGGTGGACGCGGAAGATCGCGAGAATGAAGGCGATCTCATTATTCCGGCGCAATTTGCGACGCCGGATGCGGTAAATTTCATGGCCAAGTTTGGGCGTGGCCTCATCTGTCTCGCTATCGAAGCGCAGCGCGCTGAGACGCTCGGCCTTGAGCCGCAAAATAAGAATAACGGCTCGCGTTTCGAAACCGCGTTCACCCAATCCATCGAAGCCCGCGAAGGTGTCACGACCGGGATTAGCGCCGCCGACCGCGCGCTGACCATTCAGGTCGCCATCGATCCGGACAGCCGCGAGGACGATATCGTCACCCCCGGCCATATGTTTCCGTTAATTGCTAAAGACGGCGGCGTATTGGTTCGCACAGGCCACACCGAAGCCTCCGTCGATATCTCCCGCATGGCGGGCCTGAACCCGTCAGCCGTTATCTGCGAAATTATGAATGATGACGGAACCATGGCGCGCCTGCCGGACCTCATCGGATTTGCGCAATTGCACGGGATGAAGATCGGCACGATTGAAGATCTCGTTGCCCATCGGATGAAGAAAGATCATTTCGTCCGGCACATCGCCAGCAATGATTTCCGCAGCCAGAACGGTGATGATTTCAAAATTCATGTCTATCGTAACTTTTTAGACGGCAAGGAACATGTCGCTTTGTCAAAAGGCGAAGCCAAAAAAGGCGTTCCGAGCTTGGTTCGTGTTCATAAAATTGATTTCGCAGGCGACATACTATCCGAGGAAAGCCCGCGCTCAGGATTAATCTGGGACGCGATGAAACAACTGGCGGCACATGACGGACACTCCGTCTTGGTCCTTATCCGTGAAGGGTCCATTGATAGTTTGCTGGAACGGCTTGGCGCGCATAAATCAACTGTGAACCGCAAAGAGCAGACAATCCGGGAATATGGCGTCGGGGCGCAAATTCTGTCGCATCAGGGCGTGCGCAAGATGACTTTGATCACGGATGTCATGCCGAAGATTATTGGACTTGAGGCCTATGATCTAGAACTCGACGGCATCACACCGCTGCAAAACACACGGACATAAAATGAAAATTCTCGTTATCGAGGCTCGCTACTATGAGTCCATTTCCGAAGACTTGCTGCAAGGCGCTTTGGCGAAATTGCAAGCGGCTGGCGCGGAAGTTGTGAAGGTAAATGTTCCGGGCGCGCTCGAGATTCCGCATATCATTTCTTACGCTGAAAAAGCCAAATCCGGGTATGACGGCTATGTCGCCTTGGGTTGCGTCATTCGCGGTGAGACAACGCATTATGATTATGTCTGCGAAGAGAGTGCGCGGGCGCTGATGGACCTCGCTGTCGATCATCAACTGGCAATCGGCAACGGCATCATCACCGTCGAGAATGAAGCGCAAGCCATTGCGCGGTCCAAGCCTGACCAAAAAGACAAGGGCGGATTCGCGGCTGCGGCCTGTTTGCGCATGATCCAATTGCGCGATGAATTGAACAAGCCTGATTTCAAAACCCTTGATTCACAAGGGTTGTCTGGGACATGAGCGCAAATCCGAAACTGAGACGTGTGTCTCGCGTCAGTGCAGTTCAGGCGCTTTACCAAATGGATGTTTCGGGCGCGCCCCATAAGACTGTTGTGAAAGAGTTTCTAGATCACCGCTTTGGCTATGAGGATGAGCCGGGCATGGTACGCGCGGACGAGCCCTATTTCGAAGATATTGTGAACGGCGTTGTCTGCGACCAATCTAAAATTGACGAAGCCATAGAAAGCCGTTTGTCAGACAAGTGGCCACTGCGCCGTTTGGATGCGACGCTGCGCGCGCTGCTTCGCTCTGCGGTCTATGAAATCCAAAGCCGCCCGGATGTTCCGGCGCTCGTGATCATCAACGAATATATGGCCATCGCGACAGACTTCTTCTCCGGTAAAGAACCCGGCATCGTGAATGGCGTGCTGGACAAAATCGCGAAAGATACCCGCGCTGCCGAATTTGGTTTGACGCTATCTCACGCTGAAGCCGTTGCTGTGCCTACGGCCGCCGCATCCGAAGATGAATGAGTTTGATTTAATCGAGCAATATTTTGCACCTCTGGCCGGGCCGGAGGGGCTATCCCTCAAAGATGATACTGCGCGTTTCAATCCGAGGCCGGGGCGTGACTTACTCATAACAACAGATAGCTTTGTAGAAGGCGTGCATTTCCCGGCGAGCCGCTATGGCGCGGATGTTGCCGAACGTCTCCTGCGTACAAATCTGTCGGATGTAGCAGCCAAGGCCGGAACGCCGCTTGGCTATCAGCTCTCGGTCTCAATGCCCGCAGGCAGGATGGAGAAATGGATTCCGGCATTCGCGAAGGGACTTCAGACGACCCAGATGGAATATGGCTGCACGCTTTGGGGCGGAGATATGAGCGCAACGGACGGACCCGCTGTTTTCTCCATCACGCTTATTGGGGATATCGGGAAGGGCGACATGGTCCAGCGGGCCGGAGCGTCATTGGGCGATGATATTTGGGTCAGCGGCACGCTGGGTGATGCGATGTTGGGATGTGATTTAGCGACAAACCAACCTGTTTCGCCAGCGCCAAAGGGAGAGCATATTTTTGCATTTGAAACCGCCTATTGGCGACCCGAGCCCGCCTTTGCTTATAGGGCCATTCTCTCAACCTTTGCCACAGCCGCCGCTGATGTGTCCGATGGCGTGATGGCGGATGTCGCCCATCTTTCGACGCTAAGCGAGACCTGTGCGACCCTAAACTTTGATGCGCTGCCATTTTCTCTGGGCGCGGAGAGTTGGGCGGAAGGGCAGGCGGATCCTCAAAAAGCCAGACTAAGCCTCGCCAGTTTCGGTGATGATTACGGCGTTGTCTTTACGGCGAAGGATGAAGACCGTCAGGCGATATTCGATGCAGCGCGCAGAGCGAGACTTAAATTAACCTTGATAGGCTCAATGCTGCCGGGCGGCGGCTCAATTTGTCTCGATGTTGACGGGCAGGCGATGAACTGGCCGCAAAAAGGCTATCGCCACAAATAGACCGTTATCGGCCTTGACCCGCGCCGCCGCCGCCGCCGGTTTGTTGATTGGCTCCGGTCAAGCGATCTGTTGGAAGACGTCCAATCGTACCGAAGATTTGCTCCAGCGCTGACAGCTCGCGTCCGCGGGTGGGTGTCTTGCGGCTAACATAATCGACAGGCACACCGTCTTCGAGACCATATTCGGCAACCTTGGTGACTTGGCCGTCAGGATTAAAATGAATGGCCGTAATTGTTCGGTCTTCGATTTGCGGACGCAGATAAGCGTAACGCTGGCGAACGGCAGACATGTAATACCAGACATCTTCATCGATCTCTTCCTCGAAGGTCGATTTGACCGAAGGGTTGCCCAGACGGGATAAAACGGATGTCTTCGTGTCTGTGGCAGGGTTCACCGCTTGCGGCTTTTCCGCCGTTGGAATGTAGCCATGCGTTCTCAGCACGGGGTTACACGCCGAAGCCAAAGCTGCGGCGGCTGCAAGTATCAAAAATTTTGTCGGCACGTTCATATCGGTTCACGCGTAGAGTCTATGGTTGTGATGGACCTAACGCTCCGTCATAGGCAGGGCAAGACAGTAACTGCGTGAAGATTTGGTCAGATTTGACCGGAATGAGGCTGGGAATATGGGATTTTTAAACCGCTTGTTTGGACGGGACGCCGCCGCGACCACCGATGCGCGCCGAATTTACACGAATTTGATGGCGCAATCGCGCTCTCCGGAATTTTACGGGGAGGGTCGCTTTCAGGATAGCTATGATGGCCGTATTGACGTTTTGACCCTACATATTGCTGCGATTTTGTCGAATTTGAACAGATATGGCGAAAATGGCGAACGTCTCGGTCAGGCCCTGTTTGATGAAATGAAAGATGATTTTGAAATCGCCTTGCGGGAAGAAGCCCTTTCAGATGCCAGTGTCAAAAAACGCATTTCGCCTATGATTTCACTGTTTTATGACCGGGTGAAAAAATATGCTGAGGCTTTAAATCAAAGTGAACCCAAACCCGCACTGGACGCAGTTTTCTCAGAAACGCTCAGCGTCGGCGGCATTGCTCCGGAATTTGGGGATGATGCACCTTCCTTTGTAGACACTATATCGAGCTATCTTTTGGCCTTTGATGAGAGTCTATCAACCGCGTCTTTGGGCCAAATCGCGCTGACTGAGTTTTCGTTTCCGGCTTTAACAGTATGACACAGGTTTATGGCTAGGCTTGAGGTCTTGGGCGCACTATACTCAGGGATTAACGGAAACATAACATGCTCGACGGACTGGTTATATCAATTGATGCGATGGGAGGCGATGATGCGCCCAATATCGTCATCAAGGGAATCGAATATTTCCTGACGCATGAGGGCGCAGGCCGTGGTGCCCGTTTTCAATTACACGGGAATGCCGAGAAATTAGCGCCGCTTTTGGAATCCGCGCCCCGCACGCGAGAGCGCTCCGAGGTCTTCCATACGGAAAAAACCATCGCGATGGATGACAAGCCGTCCCAAGCTCTACGCAAAGGAAAGGGCTCCAGCATGTGGAATGCGGTCGCGGCTGTGAAAGGCGGCCAAGCTGGTGTTGTAGTCTCTGCCGGTAATACCGGAGCATTCATGGCTATGTCGAAATTACAGCTTCGCGCCAAACAGGGCGTCCAGCGTCCCGCGCTGGCCGCGAGTTGGCCCAATATGACGGGTAAAATGACCGTTGTTTTGGATGTGGGGGCAAATGTCGAATGCGACGCTGCGCAGCTCACAGAATTCGCTGTACTCGGCGAAGCTTTTTTCCGCGCCATTTACGGTGAGGCGTCTCCGTCTGTCGGTTTGTTGAATGTTGGAACCGAAGACGGCAAGGGCAATGCGGTTGTAAAAGTCGCCCATGAACGCTTGTCACAATCACAATTGGGGTTGAACTACAAAGGATTTGTCGAAGGGTATGACATTTCCAAGGGCGAAGTTGATGTCGTTGTCACGGATGGTTTTACGGGCAATGTTGCACTGAAAACCGCAGAAGGCACGGCAAAGCTGGTGGACAGTTTTGTGAAAAAAGCGCTGCTTGGGAATGTCTGGTCAAAATTCACCTCTGCTCTAAACTCAATATCGCTTCGAAACCTTAGAAGAAGTCTCGATCCGCGCCGCGCCAATGGCGCTGTTTTCCTCGGCTTGAATGGGATAGCCGTAAAAAGTCATGGCGGGACAGACGCAATCGGCTATTCAAACGCGCTGAATATCGCGATGGGTTTGGCCGAGAGCGACTTTCAGGATGTAATCGACGAGCGTTTGGATGCCCTGCATGACGAAGATGACAATATCGGATTTATAGCATGAGATCTGTTATTCGCGGCATAGGCAGCTTTTTGCCCAAACGCATCATGACCAACGCTGAGATGGCGAAATTGGTGGATACATCTGACGCTTGGATTCAAGAGCGCACAGGCATTCGCGAACGTCATATTGCGGCAGAAGGCGAGTTTACGTCTGATTTGGGTTATGCCGCCGGACTCGCGGCCTTGGCAGATGCGGGGATGACAGCTGACGATATAGACCTCATCGTTGTTGCGACCTCCACGCCTGACCTGACCTTTCCATCTACAGCGACAATCATTCAAGAAAAACTTGGCATGCGTCACGGCGCGGCCTTTGATGTCCAAGCGGTCTGTTCCGGCTTTATTTACGGGTTGCACGTCACGAACGCATTGTTGAAATCCGGAGGCGCGAAACGGGCTTTGCTGATAGGCGCGGAAACTTTTTCACGCATTCTGGATTGGACCGATCGCGGGACCTGTGTGCTGTTTGGAGATGGCGCTGGTGCGGTTGTGATGGAAGCCGTCGAAAGCGAAGACGCTGCCAACGGCGACGCGTCAGGCATTCTCCAGACCTTTATCCGCTCTGACGGGGCGCATCGCGATATGCTTTACGTCGATGGCGGTCCGTCGCGCACGCAAACTGTCGGGCATTTGAGGATGCTTGGAAATCAGGTTTTCAAACATGCCGTCACTGATATCGCTCAAGTCATTCGCGATTGCGCAGAGCAAGCCAATGTTGAGATTGATGCGATCGATTGGTTCGTGCCGCACCAGGCCAATCAACGTATCCTCAGTGCGGTTGCGAAACGGCTGAAACTCAGACCGGAGCAAGTGGTCTCTACAGTTGCGCTACATGCGAATACGTCAGCCGCATCTGTGCCACTAGCTATGGACGTTGCGGTCAAAGATGGGCGCATTGAAAAAGGCGATCTTGTTATGTTGGAAGCTTTTGGCGGAGGTTTCACATGGGGTGCTGCCTTGCTTCGTTACTAAAATCTCGACTTTTTTTAAATTTCTAGCGGATTTCCAAAGTCTTAACTTGATATGCAAGGGACGAATTTGCTTAAAGGGCTCATGGCCACCACAACTGTAAACTCGCAAACCGTAACACGTCAGGATCTCGCCGAAGCGGTTTACCGTGAAATCGGCTTGTCCAGATCAGAGAGTTCGACGCTTGTCGAATCCGTCATCGACCATATTGGAGATGCTCTTGTGAAAGGCGAACATGTGAAAATGGCCGGATTTGGCACCTTTTCTCTACGGGACAAGAAGGAACGCGTTGGACGCAATCCGAAGACGGGCGAAGAAGTGCCAATCACGAAGCGGCGCGTTTTGGTCTTTAAACCGTCCCAAGTTTTGCGGGAACGCGTGGATTCGGCATTATCGCCCAAATCATGATACCCTATGATTCGCGACCGAATAAGTTGGGCGTCGATTTATGCAGGCAAGAATGAGCCAAACTAAAACAACACGCGCTTTCAGAACGATTAGCGAAGCTGGGGAGGAGCTGGGGCTTCAACCCCATGTCTTGCGGTTTTGGGAATCCAAGTTCTCCCATATCAAACCGATTAAACGCGGCGGTGGGCGTCGTTTTTACCGACCGGAAGATATCGAATTTATCCGCGGCATAAAAAAACTCCTCCATGATGAGAAACATCCCATCAAAGATGTACAAAAACTTATTCAGAAAAAAGGCGCCGGCAGGGTTGTTGAGCTAGGTAGGTCATTGGAAAAGGCTGCACGCGAAAAACCTGTGGCGGAAACTGATCTTTTACCACAACGGATTGTCCCGGCGGATACATCTGCAAAGGCGCCACCCGCACGCGCGAAGAAACCAAAGATTGTGACGCCGCCACCTCGGCCTGCTCCGCCGCCTCCCGTGCCGCCGCCAGTGCAGACGGATGCGTCCGCAACCGACAAACTCGCGCTCGAAGATGCTTTAAGAAGTCTTGAATCGCTGAAGCTAAAGATGTCTGATTTCCGCAAGGCCGGGGAGTCCGACTAGCCCACAGCTGCGCAAACAGCGCTTGCGTGATCGACGCCTATTTCCTATACGCCGCTCTTCAAGATGGACGGCGGAGTATGGCGCAGTCCGGTAGCGCACACGCCTGGGGGGCGTGGGGTCGCAGGTTCGAATCCTGCTACTCCGACCATCTTGAACTTTAATAAATTTTTGAATGACCTGGTGGCTTAACCTTTGTGCAACCCACCGCAACGCCCTGAATTATCTTTATTTTTCTTGCAATTTTTGAAAAAACTCGTCCATTATGACGGTGTGGATGACCCTTTAAAGTTTTACGATGAAATGTTTGCAGGAGAGGACGTTCCGCACGAGGCTTATGCGGCGTATCACGGATGGTACGCGTCTCAGGACCCCAAAGCCTTGCGTAAAAAGATGCGCGAAGCCGAAGCCGTATTCCGGCGCACCGGAATTACCTTTAATGTTTACGGAAAAAAGGATGCTGAAGAGCGCCTGATCCCGTTTGATATTGTGCCGCGTATTATTGCGGCTGATGAATGGGCGGTGCTCACCAAAGGTATTGAACAGCGTGTCAAAGCGATCAACGCGTTTCTGCACGACATTTACCACGATCAAGACATTATAAAGGCTGGCATAATACCGGCTCATCTGGTCGCGAATAATGAAGCCTTTTTGCAGGAGATGATCGGGATTAAACCGCCCGGCGGTGTTTACACCCATATCGTCGGCGTCGATTTGGTTCGCACCGGTAGGGATGAATTTTTTGTTCTGGAAGATAATGCGCGAACACCGTCGGGCGTGTCTTATATGCTCGAGAACCGCGAAACCATGCTGCAAATGTTTCCGGAGCTTTTTGCGGCGAATAAAGTGCAGCGCGTCAGCAATTATCCCCAAAATCTACGCAGATCATTGTCGAGCTGCGCGCCGGAACAATGCAGCGCAAAGCCTACGATCGCAGTCCTAACGCCCGGTGTTCATAATTCTGCCTATTTTGAACATGCGTTTTTAGCAGACCAAATGGGCGCCGAGCTTGTCGAAGGACATGACCTCAAAATTGAAAAAGGTCGTGTGTGTATGCGAACAACACGGGGCTATGAGCCGATTGATGTGCTCTATCGCCGTGTGGATGATGAATATCTCGATCCGCTGAATTTCAATCCGCAATCTATGCTGGGTGTGCCGGGTATTTTCGATATTTATCGGGCAGGCGGGATTACGATTGCGAATGCGCCGGGAGCCGGGATTGCTGACGATAAAGCTATTTATTCTTACATGCCGGACATTGTGAAGTTCTACACGGGCGAAGCGGCATTGCTAAAAAATGTCGAAACTTGGCGATGTTCAGATGCTGACTCTCTAGCTTATACGCTTGATCATTTGGATGAGTTGGTTGTTAAAGAAGTTCACGGCTCGGGCGGTTACGGTATGCTAATCGGTCCCGCAGCCAGTAAAAAAGAGCTGGCGGATTTCCGCGCCAAATTGATAGCAGATCCGAGTAAATATATCTCTCAACCGACGCTCGCTCTGTCAACAACTCCTGTTTTCGACAAATCTGGTTTGACCCCGCGCCATGTTGATTTGCGGCCTTATGTTCTGGTCGGATGTGACGGCGTTAGAATTGCGCCGGGAGGGTTGACTCGCGTGGCTATGGAAAAGGGGTCTCTCGTCGTAAATTCCAGTCAAGGCGGCGGCACTAAAGACACTTGGGTCTTGGAGGCTTAGGCGATGTTAGGCAAAACAGCAGGCGGCCTTTTCTGGATGTTCCGATATTTGGAGAGGAGTAAGAATATCGCGCGTCTTGTTGATGCAGGTTTTCGGATAGCCCTGACGCAATCAGACTCTGAAAATTCTGAGTGGACATCTATTCTTGCGACGACCGGCGCCTTGGAGACATATGAAAGTGTCCATAAGGATTTCGAAGGCATGACCGTTATTGATTTTCTGCTTCGGGATTCAAATAACCCGTCCAGCGTCATCTCCGTTATGAGGAGCGCTCGCAACAATGCGCGCCTCTCACGGACGGCATTGACGCGAGATGTTTGGGAAGCGGTCAACGAGTCCTGGATGATGATTTCTGATCGCCTCAAAAACCCGATAACTTATAAAGACTTGCCGGATGTGCTTGGCTTGATCCGGCGACAAAGCGCGCAGGTGCAAGGGACATTACATGGTACCATGCTGCGCAATGATATTTTCAACTTCGCGCGTTTGGGCACTTTTGTTGAGCGGGCGGATAATACGGCGCGCATATTGGATGTTAAATACTACATCCTGTTGCCCTCAGTTCAGGATGTCGGTAGCCCGCTCGACAATCAGCAATGGGAAATGATCTTGCGGTCTGTCTCTGCTGAACAATCATATCGTTGGCATCATCGGGACGAAATTACGGCTAAAGGTATTGCGCATTTTATGATCTGGGACCCTTGCTTACCACAATCTCTGGCTTTCAGCGTGTCCGAGCTTGTCTCAATTTTGGGAAATTTAGATAGCGGTTATGATAAGGTGTCTCCATCCTCCAACATCGCCTCCAAATTTTTGCAAGATTTAAATTCCAAAACGGTCGACACGATATTCGAGTCCGGCTTGCATGAATTTATCTCTAAATTCCTTGAACGAAATAATGAGCTGGCGGCCTCAATTGAACGTGACTTCAGGTTTACGGCTTAGCTATGCAATTGAAAATTTCTCATACCACGCGCTACGCCTTCGAGACACCGCCTGCTTACGGCTTACAACAATTGCGTTTGACACCAAATTCTAATGCGGGACAAAACGTGCTGGAGTGGGGGCTCGATATTCAGGGCGCGAAAGTTCAGGCGACCTATGACGATGAACATGGAAATGCGAGCCATTTGGTGGCACTTAATCCCAATGTGAACGAGTTGGTGATTACCTCCCAAGGTTTGATCGATATGACAGACCAAAACGGTGTTGTCGGCCCGCAGCAGGGTTATGCGCCGCTCTGGCTTTTTCTTCGGCCCACCGCCCTAACCGGTATTGGTCCGCAGATAAAAGAGTTGTCCGCTACGATTCCCGAAGACCCGCAAGTCGCAGACTTTCATGATTTGTCAAAACGCATTGCAAGTCAGGTGGCATATACAACGGGATCCACGGTTTCGACCACCAGTGCAGAACAGGCCATAACTCTGGGAAAAGGCGTGTGTCAGGACCATGCGCATATCTTTATCGCGGCTGCGCGCCATGCCGGACATCCGGCGCGCTATGTGAGTGGGTATCTCATGATGAACGATCGCATAGATCAAGATGCGACACATGCTTGGGCCGAGATTTGGGTGGGCGATTTAGGGTGGACCGGATTTGATGTCTCAAATGGAATTTCACCGGATATGCGTTATGTTCGTCTTGCTACAGGGCTTGATTATTCCCAGGCCGCGCCTATCTCCGGTATGACAATAGGTGGCAGCGGCGAGTCGATTGACGTCAACGTGCAAGTCCAACAATAAAACCTGACCAAAGCGATTTTATTTAATGACATATTGCGTGGGCATGACCCTAGAGAATGGCCTCATTTTTATGTCCGACACGCGGACAAATGCGGGCGTTGACGACATTGCGTCCGTGAAGAAAATGCATACGTGGAAAATTGACGGAGAACGCGTCATTACGATTATGACAGCCGGCAATCTTGCCACGACTCAAGCCCTCGTCAGCCTATTGTCGGAACGCTCCGTTAAACCGGGGAAACGAGACCCGTCCATTTTAAAAGCCCCAACAATGTTTCAAGTGGCGCGATTGATTGGTGAAACGCTGCGCGAAGTCATCCGTGAGAATGAGCGGTCCGGGCAAGAGGCTGACGCTGTTTTCGATGCCACAATTATTTTAGGTGGACAGATCAAAGGCATGCCCCCGCGCTTATTTTTGGTCTATCCTGAGGGAAATTTCATTGAAGCCAGCTCTGACAATCCATTCTTCCAAATCGGCGAAACCAAATATGGTAAACCTATTCTCGTGCGGGCCTATGAGGCTGGTATGAGTTATGAGGCGGCCATGAAGCTGTTACTGGTGTCCTTTGACTCTACGTTAAAGGCGAACCTATCCGTCGGATTGCCACTCGATTATCAGATTTACGAAACCAATAGTTTCCAAATAGAGTCGCATGGACGTATTGAAGCGAGAGATCCTTATTTCGTGCAAGTCTCGGATAATTGGGGCGACGCGCTGAAGCATGCTTTCATGGAGCTTCCGGAATATAAATTCGATTAAGCCCGATATTGCTGGGGACTGAAATGCCGCGTCGACTCTGAGATTTTTCGGACTATATCGCCTCTATGACTGAAACGCGCTCAAGATCTGTAGAAACTTGGCTTATTTTGATGATTTTTTTGGTTGCGGCCATGATCGTCGTGGGCGGCGCGACGCGTCTGACAAACTCAGGCCTTTCGATCACGGAATGGGCGCCCATCCGAGGCGCTTTGCCGCCTATGTCGACCGAGGCTTGGATTGCCGAATTTGAGAAATATAAACTCATCCCGGAATTTGAAGCCGAACATCCGGATATGGATTTGGCCGGTTTCAAATTTATATATTTCTGGGAATGGGGTCATCGTCAGCTCGGCCGGTTCATCGGTCTGGCCTTCACGCTGCCCTTCTTTTGGTTCTTGGCGCGCGGCAAGCTTGCGATGGGCCATCGTTGGAAGTTCTTTGGCGTCGCGCTCTTGATCGGGCTGCAAGGCGTCATTGGCTGGTGGATGGTTCACAGCGGCTTGCAAGAGGGAATGGTGAGCGTCAGCCAATACCGCCTCGCAACCCATCTCGGAATGGCATTTATCATCCTTGGCGTTCTTTACTGGTTATATAAGCGTCAGCGTTCTGTTTGGGACCGCGCGAGATATCAACACGGGAGAGGGCGCCCTATCTTACTCGCGAGCCTGGTCTTTCTTCAGATCATTGGCGGGGCCTTCATGGCGGGCACCCATGCGGGGCGAACCTATAATGAGTGGCCTCTGATGGATGGCGACTTCATTCCTCAAGGCTATGCCATCCAATCCCCGTTCTGGCGCAACCTTTTCGAAAACCCTGCCGCCATTCAATTTAATCACAGAACTTTGGCCTATATAGTTTTGGCAGTTGCCCTCTGGGTCTGGGTGTCATTCAAGGACAGCAAATCTGTAAGGCCTGCGATGGTGGTTTTTCTGCTCGTTTTAGCGGTTCAAGTGGGGCTTGGTATCTGGACTCTCTTGTCCGCTGCGTCACTGAATCTGTCTCTTTTGCACCAATTCACCTCCATTTTAGTCTTCTTAACGGTGATAGGGGTTGTTTGGCGGTCGAGATATACGGTAAAATAATACCTAAACCTCAAGGCATTGGTTTTTATGGATATTTTAGATGAGGTCTCTGAAATACGCTGTTGACGCCCGATAGACCCTTGCGTAGGTAGCGCCATCGCAGAATGGCCCGTTTTGGTCTGTTCCAATATTTTCAAGGTTTATCATGAAAACGACAAAGTTTCTGAAAACCGCTGACGTTGAGAAAAAGTGGATTCTCATCGACGCGGAAGGTGTCGTCGTTGGCCGTCTGGCAACATTTGTTGCCATGCGCCTGCGCGGAAAGCATCGCCCCGACTACACGCCCCACGTTGATTGCGGCGACAATGTCATCATCATCAATGCCGATAAGGTGCATTTTACGGGCAAAAAACGCTCTGACAAAATCTATTATCGTCACACCGGTTATGTTGGCGGGATTAAAGAAACGACCGCAGGAAAAATCCTGGACGGACGTTTTCCGGACCGCGTGATGCGCAAAGCTGTCCAACGTATGCTGCCAAAGGAAAGCCCATTGGCGCGCAAGCAACTCTCTAATCTTCGCGTTTATGCGGGTGCAGAGCACGAGCACACAGCTCAAAATCCTGAAGTCATTGATTTTAAATCAGTGTCCGAAAAGAACGTGAAGCGGGGCTAGAACATGTCTGATACAAATACTGCACAGTCCCTCTCGGACCTCAAAAACGTCGTTGAGGGCACAGTCCCCGCAGCAGATGGCGCTGCGCCCGTTGCAATTGATCCGGCGACTTTGCCCGATCCAAAAATTGATGATCTTGGCCGCTCCTACGCCACCGGCAAACGGAAGAACTCCATTGCCCGCGTGTGGATCAAGCCCGGTAACGGTAAAATCATCGTCAATGGCCGCGATCAAGAAGTTTACTTCGCACGCCCGGTTTTGCGTCTCATCATTGCGCAGGCTTTCCAAGTTGCTGACCGCGTTGACTCATACGACGTGATGGCAACAGTCAAAGGCGGCGGATTGTCCGGTCAAGCCGGTGCTGTTCGTCACGGCATCACAAAGGCGCTGACATATTACGAGCCTGTCTTGCGCGCTCCGTTGAAAGCTGCCGGCTTTATCACACGCGACTCGCGTGTTGTGGAACGTAAGAAATACGGCCGCGCCAAGGCCCGTAAGAGCTTCCAGTTCTCGAAACGCTAGTCTTTGGACGGTATCCGACGCGGATATTGCTATCGCGTTTCGAGCAGTCGAAGCGTTAAGCCATTACAGACCTTTATGGTCTATGTGTTCAGGCGCTTCGGGTCACCGAGGCGCCTTTTTTAATGGGTGAATGATCATGAAAAATGCAGCTGTTCTTGGAGCTTCAGGCTATACTGGCGCGGAAGCCGTTCGCCTGATTTTGGGGCATCCGAAGCTCAATCTGAAAGCCATGACAGCTTACAGCCGCGCAGGCGAAGTCTATGCGGATGTGTTCCGCAATTTCGCAGGGCAAGCGCTCCCGCCGTTAACGACTTTGGACGAAGTGGATTGGGACGAGATTGATGTTGTGTTTGCCTGTCTGCCACATGGGGCTAGTCAGGAAACCATCGCAAAGATTTATGATAAGGTTGAAACCATCATCGATTTATCAGCGGATTTCCGGCTTTCGGACCCCGAACTTTACGCCAAGACTTATGGCCGACCTCATGATTTTAAAGCGTTTTTGAAAACCCGTGTCTATGGATTGACGGAATTTGTGCGGGATCAATTGGCGGGGGCGAAACTGGTCGCTTGTCCGGGGTGCTATCCTACTTGCTCTATGCTCGCGCTGTTGCCGGGACTGGAATCCGGGCTGATTGATCCGGCTCAGATTATCATAGATGCAAAATCAGGTGTCACAGGCGCGGGACGTAAGGCGACCCTCGCTTTTGCCTATTCCGAGACGACAGATGGCGCACAGGCTTATGCTATAGGCACGCATCGCCACGCGCCCGAAATGGATCAAGCCATCAAGGACTTTGCAAACCAAACCACAAGCGTTCGGTTCACGCCGCATCTTCTTCCTATGAACCGAGGTATGATCGCGACTTGTCATGTAACGCTGAAAGGCGGCGCGAGTCTTTCCGATTTGCGGAAACACTACGCAGAGACGTATGGGGCAGAAAACTTCGTCCATCTCTTGGATGAGGGGCAAGTTCCGCAAACCCGTCACGTGCGAGGAAGCAATCATTGCCAAATCGGGATTTTCGCTGACCGCACTTCGAATTCCGCCGTCATCGTGTCGGTCATCGACAACCTCACTAAGGGCAGCTCAGGGCAGGCTATTCAAAATTATAATGCGGTGCAGGGCTGGGATGAAACCCTCGGCTTGCAAAGTATTGGCGTCTTTCCATAAATTCCGCTGAAACATGAGCGATAATTAGGATGACCCCCCAACCGTTTTAGCGCATATAAGCAATATGTTGAAACGGACGAAATTTTTAGGATTCGCCTTTTGCTTAGCGGCAGGCTTAACACTGCAGGCGTGCCAGACCGTAAAGATGCCGAAAATTGATATTATGAAGTCGCCTGAATTTAGTGAGGATGCGGCCAATATCAACAAAGACTTTCCGCGTGTGAAGGATGCCCCGCAGGCGCCCACGGACATGCGCTCGGATAAACAATGGGACGATGCCGCCCGCGCTTTGCAAGCCCTGCGAGGTAGCCCGCGCACGTTTCAAGCTCAACCCGGTCTCACCGAAGCCGAAGCACGCGCTCAATATCAAGCGCTAAAAGCCAAAGCCCAGGCCTATAAATTAGACGATCCTGCCACTGGTCCCGTCGACCTTTTTCCCGATTTCAAACCCCGCCGTTAGAGACGGCATCAGGACCCGTCGTCATGCAAACTAACCCCGAAATCCCGACGGATGAATTTTACCGGATAAAGCGGCTACCGCCGTATGTTTTTGCGGAAGTGAATAAGCTGAAAGCTCAGTTGCGCGCGGATGGACAGGACATTATCGATTTTGGGTTTGGTAATCCTGATTTGCCAACACCACAGCATGTCATCGATAAATTGATTGAAACCGTGCAGAAACCCCGGGTGACGGGTTATTCTGCGTCGCGCGGAATTAAGGGCCTGCGTCAGGCCTGCTCGCGATATTATGCTCGCCGCTTTGGCGTGAAGCTGGATTTCGAAGACCAAGTCATCGCGACCATGGGATCGAAAGAGGGATTTGCCAATCTCGCCCAAGCCATAACGGCCCCCGGTGACATCATTTATGCACCCGATCCGTCCTATCCACTTCACGCCTATGGCTTCGTCATTGCGGGCGCGGTCATTCAAGGCATTCCTGCCATCACGGCTGAAGAATATTTAGCTGGCGTAAAGGCCGCTTTGGCGGACGCCGACACCCCGCCCATGGCCATGGTCGTCTGCTTTCCGTCCAATCCGACAGGGATGACGGCTGACCGAGACTTTTATGAGGAAATCGTGGCAATAGCGAAAGCGCACGACATTATCCTCTTATCGGATTTGGCCTATTCTGAAATCTATTTTGGCGACCGGCCGCCTTCCATTTTCGAATTTATCGACCCGGAAGAGATAATGGCGATTGAGACGATTTCTTTGTCCAAAACCTATTCTATGGCGGGATGGCGCATGGGCTTTGCCGTTGGCAACAGGCGTCTCATCGCAGCGTTAACGCGCGTGAAATCATATCTGGATTATGGGTCATTTACGCCCATCCAAGTGGCCGCCTGCGCGGCGCTTGACGGGCCGCAGGACTGCATTGACGAGGCGCGCGAAATCTACCGCAAACGACGAGATGTGTTGGTCGAGAGTTTTGGCCGCGTCGGATGGGATATCCCATCGCCGGACGCCTCCATGTTTGCTTGGGCGCCATTACCGCCAAAATTTGCACATCTGGGTTCAGTTGAGTTCTCTAAACTCTTGATGAAGGAAGCCAGCGTGGCGGTCTCTCCGGGGGTTGGGTTTGGTGAAAACGGCGAAGGCTATGTCCGCATGGCTCTTGTTGAAAATCAGCAACGTATTCGACAGGCTGCTCGAAATATGAAGGCGCTGCTGCAATCCGGCCCCGTCGCCGCCGAATGAGCGATAATTTATGCCTTGGCGTCTCTCGCTCTGTTCGCGGACGCAAATGGACGTATAGACACGATCCTGCGGCGCTTGAAAGCTACGCTGCCGATACGGGGTTGCCGTTACTACAGGCAGCGCTCCTATCAGGACGGAATGTCGAGCCGGAGGAGGTGGATGGGTTCTTATCTCCGACGTTAAAAAACAGTTTGCCGAATCCGTCAGACCTAGTGGATGCGGATAAAGCGGCGAAGCTGATTTTAGATCACATGACTGCCGGAAAACGCATCACACTATTCTCCGATTATGACGTGGACGGCGGAACGTCGGCAGCGCAGCTCATTCGCTGGGGCAGGGCGGCAGGATATGATTTTGGTCTCTATGTCCCGGACCGGGTGAAAGAGGGCTACGGACCGTCAGATGCAGCTTTTGATCAGCTAAAATCCGAGGGTGTGGACTTAGTCGTCACTTTGGATTGCGGCGCAGCGGCCCATGGCGCGCTGGAACATGCCGATGCGATTGGATTGCCCGTCATCGTCATTGATCATCACCAAATGGACCACACACCGCCTCCCGCGCTTGCGCTGGTTAACCCCAATCGCCAGGACGACACATCGGGCCAGGGACATTTGGCCGCTGCAGGCGTAACATTCATGGTCTTAATTGCTTTGCACAGAGAAGCTCGCGCGCGCGGCTTGTCGCCCGACATTGATCTAAAAAGTCTTTTAGGTCTCACGGCGCTTGGGACGGTTTGCGATGTCGTGCCATTACGCGGCGTCAACCGTGCCATAGTGCGCCAAGGCTTGAAGGTCCTGTCCGCCAATCAGAACATAGGCGTCCAAGCGCTGGCAGACGTAGCGAGCGCCGAACCACCCTTCACGACCTATCATGCAGGTTTTGTTCTCGGCCCGCGTATCAACGCAGGCGGACGCATTGGCCGCGCAGATATGGGGGCGGAACTGCTGTCTACTGAGAATGCGCAGACCGCCTATGCGCATGCGGCAGAGCTGGACCGCGTCAATCAAGAGCGCCGCAAAATGCAGGACAAGATCCTCGCGGAGGCGCTTGAAGCTGCGCAGGCGCAAATTGATGAACCGATCATCATTGTCGCTATGCCGGACTGGCATCCCGGAATAATCGGGATCGTGGCGGGGCGGTTGAAAGACCGTTTTCGGAAGCCGTCCATTGTCATTGGGATTCACGAAGAGGCGGTGCCGCCTGTGGCCAAAGGGTCAGGGCGATCTATTTCGGGTGTTGATCTTGGCGGCGCTTTGTCGGCGGCTAAGTCTGAAGGCTTGCTCGTCTCCGGCGGCGGTCATGAAATGGCAGGTGGGCTGAGCATGGCTCCCGAAAATATCGAGAAGTTTCGTGACTTTATGCGAGAGACCTTGTCTCAAGATGTAGAAGCCGCTCTAAAAAATGAGTCAACTAAATTGGATTTCGTTCTGTCGCTATCGGCGGTGACGGATGAGTTGATGCAGGTCGTTGAAACGGTCGGGCCATATGGCGCAGGGAATGCGCAGCCTGTTTTTGCATTCTCAGACCTGACTGTCTCTTTTGCAAAGCGGACAAAAGGCGATCATGTGCGGTTTACGTTTATGGATGGGGACGGGCGTTCCCTGAGCGGTATCTGCTTCCGAGCGGGCGAATCCGGGCTGGATGAAACCTTGCTGATGGCAGGCTCACAGCGGTTTCACGCTGTCGGGCAGCTCAAACCCAATGTCTGGCAGGGTCGAACGCGGATTGATTTCCACTTGCAGGACCTCGCGCCCGTATCCAGCTGAAATTTTGTTCGAAAGCCACTTGCCAGCTGACGGAACCGAATATATAGCGCGCTCCACTGACTGATGCGGTCCCTTCGTCTATCGGTTAGGACGCCAGGTTTTCAACCTGGAAAGAGGGGTTCGATTCCCCTAGGGACTGCCATTCAGATAACGTCGCCGGTGATGTAAGAGTTGCGCTGCATTCTCACATGATTTTCAATTTACATCATAAGCCTTGAGCCTGTATGGCGAGCGTATGAAAATCTTATTGTCCCTATCTATTGGTTTCGCCCTACTGGTCGCACCCGCTTACGCCCAAACGTCAAAAAACGACGTTGTGGACTTTGGCGCGCCTAAACCCCTGACGATTGTGACTGAAGAGGCGTCACATGAGTTTTTGGTCGAAGAAGCCAAAACATTGGACCAACAAGCCCGCGGCATGATGTTTCGCGAGTCTATGGATGCTGACTCCGGAATGATATTTGAGTTTGAAGAGCCCAAGGTCGCGACGATCTGGATGAAAAACACCTCTATTCCACTCGATATTCTTTTTGTGCGCTCAAACGGCAAAATCCTGAAGATCGAACACTCCCACCGTCCTTATACCCTGCGCAGCGCTTCATCAGAGGCCGTCATCGCTGGTGTCGTAGAGTTAAAAGGCGGCGAAGCTAAAGCGCGTGGCATCCGTCCCGGCGATACAGTCAAGCATCCTTTCTTTGGGAATTGAGTCTTTCTACGGGAACTGACTTTCCTCAATTTCTTCACTTGCCTTTTAGGGCAGTCGCGGTAAGTAGCGCTCCACCGTGTCGGGGCGTAGCGCAGCCTGGTAGCGCATCTGTTTTGGGAACAGAGGGTCGCAAGTTCGAATCTTGCCGCCCCGACCACGGTTTCCCCCTATTTTAATTGACTGCCCAATTTTGGTGCAGTGTAAGGCTTTGATAAGGCCTTCGGGCTAAGTGTTCTCCAGCCGATGGGGAAGAATAACTATGACGAATGCTCAATCAACCGTTAATGCAGGGGCCGTTCAGCGTCCGCATCCCACAAAACAGGTTGAAATAGGCCGAATCAGGAACGTTGGTTCTGCGATGGCCGTAATTTCGATTAACAAATCCGTTATTCGAAATAATCAGCTTCAACTCGCGCAAATCGGCACAATTTTGAAGATTGTAACCAGTAAATCCATTGTGGTTGCAATGGTCGGGTCTTTGAAAATCGGTTCAGAAGATGCTGAAGGCATGTCAGATGGCTGTCTGGCGACGCTGAACATTATGGGCGAGATCACGACAAATGATACGACCCGCGAGACCAAGTTCTTCCGAGGCGTTCGGTCATTCCCGGTTTTAGGCGAGGCTGTCTATACCATGTCGGCGCAAGAGCTAACGCTGATTTTCAACCGCGAGAACGAGGACTGCATTGAGGTCGGGCGCCTACAGCAGGACAATTCTATCGTCGCCAAAGTTCGCATCGACGATTTGCTGTCCAAGCATTTTGCCATCATCGGCTCTACAGGTTCAGGTAAGTCCTGTACTGTGGCGCTCGTTCTTCAGGCGATTTTGAAAGAAAACCCGATGGGCCACGTCGTCCTGTTCGATCCGCATAATGAATATTCGAAAAGTTTTGGAGACCGCGCGGAAGTCATTGATCAAGAGACTTTGGATCTCCCGCTTTGGATTTTCGATTTTGTAGAGACGTGTGAGCTACTTTGTTCCGAAATTGAAGACCAAGCGCGTGAGGAGACTGAAATCCTCCATGATCTTTTGCTGAAAGCAAAGCGGTTATATGATCGCTCCGTTAAAAGCGGCACGATTAGTTCTCAAGTCAAATTGGATGACATTGAGGCAGAGCTTCAGAGGTCAACACATATCACATTAGATAGTCCGGTCCCGTACCGCATTCGCGATGTTGCAAAGCTCATTGATCATGAGATGGGCAAATTGGACAATGCCAATAATTTAGCTCCTTATAGGCGTTTGAACAGACGCATAGCGACATTAATTGCGGATCCGCGATACCAGTTTGTCTTCAAAAATCAGGCATCACCGCGCCCGATTGAAGAAATTGTCGGACGTATTTTCCGCCTGCCGGTGAACGGCAAACCGATTTCTTGCCTCGATTTTTCAGGTATTCCATCCGAAGCGCTCAATATTGTTGTGTCGGTGGTCAGCCGCCTCGCATTTGAGCTGGCGACATGGTCTGAAAGAAAGCTCCCAATTCTTCTTGTTTGCGAAGAGGCGCATAGATATATTCCACGCGACAAAAGTCTCGGATTTCATTCTACCCGAAAAATTATCGGCCGTATCGCGAAAGAGGGCCGCAAATACGGTGTTTCTCTGGCGATCATTTCGCAACGACCGTCTGAGTTGGAACCCTCCACTTTGTCCCAGTGTTCAACAATTTTCTCCATGCGCTTGTCAAATGAACTCGATCAAAATTTTGTCCGAGCGGCGGTTCCTGATGGCGCAGCAGAGCTGCTATCTTTCTTGCCATCCCTTGGCACGGCCGAGACAATGGTCTTTGGCGAATCCGTCAACCTGCCCATGCGCGTGATTTTGAACACGCTGCCGGCGGAATATCGACCGCATAGTTCCAGCGCGCAATTTACAGAACTTTGGAAAAAAGACTTTGCCACTACGGAAATGATGAGCAAAGTCTTTGATAGATGGCGGGCGAGAAGCATGTATCCTGATGGTAAGCCGTCGGATACGCCTCCGCTTCCAACCGTGCAGGATACGCGCGCCGCGCTGCGGCAGCTCGCGCCGGCGCGTCATCTTCAACCAACGCAATCCGGACAGCAAGCTCAGGTGCGCCGCGCTCCCGCCGCGCCTGCACATCAGCCAAATCCATTGGCGGCGCAGGTTAGAGAACGCCTGCAAGCCAAGGCTGCTTCGTCGCCGAGTTCATTAGCTGACGTCAAATCCATGCTGAATTCTGCTTTTCATAAGAACATCTAGCAATCGCTGGATTGACCCTTGCGCAGTCGGGCGCTATCGCCACCTTATGTACGCTAAGATATATAGAGCTGAACCTTCTGCGATGACATCCGGTCGTGCGAATGCCGGTGTTTGGATTCTCGATTTTCAATCTACACAACCCCGCGTTATTGATCCACTCACGGGCAATACCCGCAGTTTAGATACGCGAGGCCAGGTTGAAATACGGTTTGAAACGAAACAAGAGGCTGTCTCATATGCAAAGGCGAATAATATCCCGCACAGATTGATAGATCTTCCAAAGTCTAAGCGTATATCGAGGTCCTATTCTGAGAATTTTGATTATGACCGCAAACTGCCCTGGACCCATTAGGGTATAACTGGGGACCTATAGCTCAACTGGAAGAGCAGCCGCCTTCTAAGCGGCAGGTTGTAGGTTCGAGTCCTACTGGGTCCGCCAATTTTTCAATCTATGTTTATACGCACGCTGCGCCTTATTTGAAATGCGCATCCATAAAGTCGAGGAAAGCTGGCCAGTCTTCTTTGACGACTCCATGAGTCCCGGGGCGTGTCCAAATCACAATGTCGTCTTCGGGTTTGAAATCGTCCAAACGCGTCGCTGAAAAAACCTGCTCAGTGTTCTGGGATGCCCATTTTGCCGCTTGATAAGCCCCTTCCGGGTCTGACCAAACATCGCGCCGTGCATTTCCGAGTAAGATCGGCTTAGGTGCTATAAAAGCAAGCAGGGCATGTGCGTCTGTCGGTAGGGACCTCGGATTGTCGGAAAATTGCGATGCGTTCGGGGTGAGCCAATGTGGGTAGCCGTCAACGACATCATTTATACTTTCGCCGGTCTTGTCTCGCATCAGGGATGCGCCAGCCGTGCCGGACTGATGCGCAACCGCGCCGTCAACAGAGGCGCTGTAAGCTGCCGCGAGAAGCGCTGTCTTGCCATATCTTGAATGCCCATAAGCGATGAGGGGTCGGGACGGTTTGTCCGCCTTCAGTTCTTCGGCCAGTGCGGTGGTCAATGAGGCCCAAACGGTTAGCGCTCCGGGACGGTCTTCTCTTGGCCCAAATATTTCATCCAATTGCGATGTTCCGTGCTCCCTGCGGTCAGCGATGTAGTTGGGTGGATGCATGGCCACAAACCCATATCCGCGATCAATGATGTCCTCTAAAGGCGGCGCGACGATGTAGCGTCCAAAGAAGTAGGTAAAGACGGGACCGAGGAGGCCCATGCTTATCTTTTCATCAGAAAGTGGCGATACGCTCTCAACTGAAATAACTCCGACATTCTCCGAAAAATTTTGGGAAATAATGAGTGGGGCATTGGGAGCTGCGGTTGGCGTGACGAAGATGATTTCAACGTCTTGCGGGGCTTGACCGTGGGATACAGTGTAAATCCTCCGCTCCACTGTCGCTTTTCCATTTAACCAGCCCGTCGCTAAAACCCGGGAGGATTTGAGATCAAAAAGATCGGGCGATTTAAATTTGCCATAAATGGCCGACTCTAAAGCGGCAAAGCTCGCGTCCACATTGTCCAGCTTCGCTGGTGCAGCCGGGGGCGGGTCCAGGTCGGCTTGTTTTAGAATTGTTCTGGCAGGGGCGCAGGACCCCAATGCAATAACGCCCCAAAGCAACAAGCCAAAAATAGCAAACTTTAAAAAATTAAAAAACGGTCGCAAAAGCTTGTTTTATATCAGATTTTAAATCAGGCATGGCTTCTAACCCGCAGGCGAAACGAACGAGCGGACCTGACAGTTTCTCCGCGCAATCTCTGCGAAGTTGAGGGTCGCAGTGAATGGCCAGGCTTTCAAATCCGCCATAAGAATACCCGATTCCAAACAGCTGTAAGGCGTCAATAAATTTCAAAACATTTTGGTCTGACAAAGGCTTGAGGATGATTGAGAACAGACAACCGCCGCCTGTGAAATCACGTTTCCAAAGCGCATGATCCGGATGATCGGAGACCGCCGGGTGGAGAACCTGCTGAACCTCATCCCGGGTCATCAACCATTGGGCCAAGGCTAGAGACGTGGCCTCCTGTTGGCGGAACCGGGGGAGCACGGACCGAAATCCCCGCAAGATTTGATAGGCATCGTCCGGTGAGCTCGCATTGCCGAGTTGTTTGGCCGTCTGTTGAGCCTTTTTGAAGCGCGCCGCATCGTTGAAAACTGCCGCGCCATACATCACGTCGCTATGGCCGCCGAAATATTTCGTAGCTGCATGCACAGAAATGTCGACGCCCATTTGAAGCGGCGACAATGTAATCCCGGCCGACCAAGTATTGTCAATCAATGTTGTCACGTTTTGTTTTTTGGCGACTTTGACGATTGCCGGAATGTCATGGATCTCGAATGTCAATGATCCCGGGCTCTCCAGCAGAATGAGCACCGTGTTTCCGGTTATTAGACCCGAAATGCCTTTTCCAATGCGCGGGTCAAAGACTGTTGTTTCAACCCCCATCTTTTTGAGGTAGGTTTGGCAAAATGCGCGCGTCGGACCATAAGCGGAATCTGTCAAAAGGACATGATCGCCGGGCTTTACAACAGACAGAATAGGCCCGGTTAGCGCCGCAACGCCAGAAGGATAAAGGAGCGTGCCAATGCCGCCCTCCAGCTCTGTAAAGAGCTCTGCCAGTGCATCATGAACGGCTGTGCCGTGCCGCCCATATCCACGAATATCATTTCGGTATAAGTCTTCAGCCTTTTCGAATAACAGCGTCGAGGCACGGGTGACCGGATGACTCACAGATGTGCCCAAACCCGCTGGTGGGCGGCCCATATGGGCAAATTTCGTCGCGAGCTCTGCGTTGTTCTTCATCGGATTAGCAAAGCCAGCTTGGAACCGGCAGGTTCTTTTCTCTGAGGAATTCAGGGTTATAGACTTTGGATTGATAGCGCTGCCCGTAGTCACAGAGTATCGTGACGATCATATGTCCGGGGCCCATCTCTCGCGCCATCTGGATTGCGCCTGCAACATTGATACCTGATGAACCGCCCAAGCAAATACCTTCCAATTGGTTCAGCTCAAAAATGACCTGGAGCGCGTCTGTGTCTGAAATTTGGTATTGGCGATCAACAATAACATCCTGAAGGTTGGCCGTGATCCGGCCTTGGCCAATGCCTTCCGTGATAGAATTTCCTGTGCTCTCCAAAACCCCGTTTTCATAATACGAGAACATCTTGGAGCCGTAAGGATCGGCCAATCCGATTTGAATTTTTGGGTTCTTGGCTTTGAGCGCGATTGAAACGCCGCCCAGAGTGCCGCCCGACCCAACAGCGCAGATAAATCCGTCAACCTTACCCTCAGTCTGTTCCCATATCTCGGGGCCGGTTGTGTTGATATGCGCGTCGCGGTTCGCCGTATTGTCGAACTGATTGGCCCAGACGGCAGCATTGGGACTCTTTTCGTTCAACTCTTCAGCTAAGCGCTCAGAGGCGTGGATGTAATTTCCGGGATCGGAATAAGGCTTTGCGTCAACTTCGATAAGCTCAGCTCCGAGGAGTTTGACCGCGTCCTTTTTCTCTCTACTTTGCGTGCGCGGCATGACGATCTTGCAGCGATAACCGAGTGCAGAACAGACCATAGCCAGACCAATGCCCGTATTTCCGGCCGTGCCCTCAACGACAATGCCGCCGGGTTTTAATGCACCGGATTTTTCGGCTGCACGAATAATTGATATGGCAGCGCGGTCTTTCACCGATTGGCCGGGATTGAGAAACTCGGCCTTCCCATAAATCTCGCACCCCGTCAGCTCTGACGCGTCCTTCAGATAAAGGAGAGGGGTATTCCCGATTAGGTCGAGGACATTGCGGGCTTTCATCATGATCAATCTCGTGTGTTTGTTAAGGCGTGTGTGCCGCAGCGCGGGGGCAAAATCCACCGCTTTTCGCCACTTTCGCTATTGAGCGGCAAAGAAAACGGACTTTCTTTCCGCTGAGCTGTGGACAGCCGATTCGCTCGGCTAGTGACGCTCGAAACTTTGTGTCATAGCCATTGCGAAATTTAATACGCGAGTCGTCGCCCCAACACGCCGGATTTGAGATGAATGATCTAACTTTTACCGCTGAACAACATCGCGATATGTCTAACGCGATTGCGGCGCTATCCATGGACGCTGTGCAGCGCGCTAATTCGGGACATCCCGGAATGCCTATGGGCATGGCCGACGCCGCAACCGTCTTGTTTTCGCAATTTCTAAAGTTTGATCCGAAAGCACCCGATTGGGCAGACCGCGACAGATTTATCCTCTCCGCCGGGCATGGCTCTATGTTGATTTACAGCCTGCTGCACCTGACGGGATATGAAGCGGTCACGATGGACCAGCTGAAAAACTTCCGCCAACTCGGATCTATTACAGCGGGTCATCCGGAATATGGACATGTCCCGGGCGTCGAAACAACGACCGGACCATTAGGGCAGGGCATTGCCAATGCGGTTGGTTTCGCTTTGGCAGAGCGTCATTTGAATGCGCGCTTTGGCGACGAGCTTGTGGACCATCATACCTATGTCATCGCCGGTGACGGATGCTTGATGGAAGGCATCAGTCAAGAGGCTATCGGTTTGGCGGGGCATTTGGGGCTCAACCGCCTGATCGTGCTTTGGGACGATAATAATATCACGATTGACGGTCCTGTATCTCTCTCAAGCTCAACAGATCAGATTGCCCGGTTCAAAGCCTGCCATTGGAATACGATCGCGATTGACGGTCATGACAGGGCTGCCGTTGCAGATGCGCTGCGCAAAGCCAAAGCGTCTGATAAACCAACATTGATCGCCTGTAATACAACCATCGGGAAGGGCGCGCCGACTAAGGCGGGTCTGAATAAAGCCCATGGCGCGCCACTGGGAGATGAGGAAATCGAAGGCACGCGTAAGGCGCGTGGCTGGGATTACGGCCCGTTTGAAATTCCTGACAGTGTCTATGCTGATTGGGCAAAGCCAGCTACGGCGGGTTCAGCTGCACATGCGGAGTGGGGCAAGCGCCTAAAGGCGAATGCAAAATCTGCAGATTTTCAACGTGCCATGTCCGGGGAGCTGGAAGCGGGATGGCAGGAAAAACTTCAATCCTACAAAGATAGCGTCGCCGCCGATAAACCGTCTATGGCGACACGCGTGTCGTCGAATAAGGCGCTTGCGCCTCTAACGGAAGCGCTTAGCGATCTCATCTCCGGTTCCGCAGATTTGGAAGGCTCTAACAAGACCAAGACTCCAGCAACATCCAAAGAGATTCAAGCCGGGTCCTATGACGGGCGCTATATTAATTATGGCATTCGCGAGCACGGTATGGCCGCCGCAATGAACGGCATGGCGCTGCATGGCGGCGTAATTCCCTATTCAGGCCTGTTTATGGTCTTCATGGATTACTGCCGTCCATCGGTTCGTCTCGCCGCCCTAATGGGTATTCGGACAATATACGTCGCAACACATGATTCTATCGGTGTTGGAGAAGATGGTCCAACACATCAACCTGTCGAGCATCTGGCAAGCCTGCGCGCTATCCCGAATTGCTATACCTATCGTCCTGCTGACGCTCTGGAAGTGGCGGAATGTTATGAGCTTGCCTTGCAAAATAAAACGGCCCCGTCCGTGATGGCCTTAACGCGTCAAGGCGTTCCTGCGGTTCGCGATGATGCGTCCAAAAACTTGTCAGAACGCGGCGCTTATATCATCCGCGCCGGAAAAGGGTCGGACGATATTGTTTTGATGGCTTCAGGATCTGAGGTGCATCTAGCGATAGAAGCGGCGGAGCGCCTTGAGGCTGACGGCGTATCGGCGCGGGTTGTCTCGGTGCCGTGTCTGGATTTGTTCTTGGAGCAAGACGAGAAATATATTCGCTCTGTCTCAGGCAAAGACCTTCCAAAAATTGCCGTCGAGGCCGGTATCCGCCAAGGTTGGGATGGTCTGATTGGACGAGACGGCGGGTTTGTCGGAATGGACGGATTTGGGGCTTCGGCACCCGGGGCAAAACTGTTCCCGCATTTCGGTATTACGACAGACGCGATTGCGGATCTTGCAAAATCTATGGTGGGTAAGAGATGAAAGAACTTCCGGGCGATGTCTTTATAACGGGTCAGCTGCTTGCGGCCCAAATGCAGGCCTTGTCCGAGCAAGGGGTCATGAGCTTCGTCAATAACCGCCCGGATATGGAAGCCCCGATTCAGCCCGGTTCGGAGGAACTCGAACAAGCTGCGCAAACATTCGGCGTTGATTATTTCCATATCCCGATGGCAGGTGGCCTAACCCCCGGCTTAATTGAGGCGTCTGTGACGGCCTATGAAAACGCGCCCCGTCCAATCGTTGCCTTTTGTGCGTCCGGCATGCGGTCGGCTGTTCTCTGGGGGTTTGCTCATGTTAAAAAACTTGGTGTTGAGGGGGTGATGGAGGCTTTATCAGAAGCCGGGTTTAATCTTGAGCAGATACGCGCGCCCTTAACGCAATATGCGAAAGATAAGTCTGAATGAAAGCCGGGTCCGAAAGATATTGCCAATGGATGTGAGAGGCGCTTTTGGAACCCAGTTTGGCTGGATGAAAGGTTATCGGGCCGCGATCTTCACTGATGACTTGGTAGCTGCGATTGTCGTGACGATCCTTCTTGTACCGCAATGTCTGGCCTATGCTTTGCTGGCGGGATTGCCACCGCAGCTCGGTATTTACGCCTCTATTTTTCCGCTTGTCGCCTATGCCGTGTTGGGATCGTCAAATTACTTGAATGTCGGCCCGACAGCTGTGATTTCTCTTATGACGGCGGCAGCTATCGCAACATTGCCGCCTGAAATACGGATTGCTAGTGCGGGGGCTCTCGCACTGTTGACTGGCGGGATGTTGATAATTGCAGGCTTGCTCAAAGCTGGTTTTATTATGAACTTTGTGTCTAGGCCTGTCGTTTCCGCCTACATAACAGGCGCCGCACTCTTGATTATTTTAAGTCAAACCAAGCATATTTTGGGCGTTCCTGAAACCTCCCGTACGGCGTTCGACATGCTGCAAAATCTGGTGACACAACTCCCAAATACAAAGCCGCTTGCTCTCTTGACGGGCGGTATCGCGATTGCGCTATTTATTTTGGTTCGCCGACTTTTACCTTATATTCTGGTGAAATCGGGGGTGAGGGCCAAACGGGCTAAGCTGATCGCGCGTATGGCGCCTATCGTGATAATCGCCGCATTCGTTTTGGCGAGTGCTCTGTTGGATTTTGGCGGCAAAGGCGGATTGGCAATAGTGGGGGATGTCCCGGCAGGTCTTCCGCCATTCTCCCTGCCTAATGTTTCAACGGTCGACTATGAAAACCTGCTGATGCCGGCTCTGGTTATCGCGATCGTGGCCTTTGTTGACAGCACTTCCACCGCCCAAGAACTGGCATCGCGAAGACGGGAGCGTGTTGATACGAATAAAGAGTTACTCGGCCTCGGTGCCGCAAATGCTATCGCGGGTCTGACATCGGGCTATGCCATAAATGGGTCCATGTCCCGATCTGCTGTAAATTATACTGCGGGCGGTAAAACGCCTTTTGTAGGTTTGATGGTCGCCGCATTTATGGCCCTGACAGCCCTGTTTCTGACGCCCGTATTATATAGCTTACCTCTCTCCGTGCTATCGGCTCTCATCATAGTGGCTTGCCTGAACCTCCTCGATTTCCGTAGCATCTGGCGGACATGGACCTATTCGCGTGGGGACGGCGTCACAGCATTAGCCACCTTTTTATCCGTGATTTTACTCGGTGTTCACTGGGGTGTTCTGGCTGGAGTTGTCTTGGCGATGATTCTCCATATCAGGATGGGTTTGACACCGCATATGCCATTGGTTGGCAGATTTCGGGGGACTGAACACTATAGAGATTCCGATAAGTTCAATGTCGAGACGCACGACACAGTAAAAACCTTGCGCATTGACGACAGTCTTTATTATGCGAATGCGCGTTTTTTGGAAGACCGGGTGGCTACAATCGTGGCCGAATATCCCGAAATAACGGACCTCATTATTATGTGTACTGGCGTGAGCCATATTGATGCGAGTGCCTTGTCCAGCCTGTCCGAGATAAACAGGCGTTTGAAAGGGCTTAAAGTGCGGCTCCATTTATCATCGATGCCTTCTAATGTGCGCGAGCGTCTGTATAGGTCTGATTTCTTGGAAAAGCTCAGCGGCAATGTCTATCTGTCCCAGCACGAGGCTATGATTGACTTGCAACCCGAGCCCGACTGGGCCCAATTTTCGGACCACATCGACATCCATTGATATAGCTAACGTAATAAACCGCTTTACGACGGGTCGGTTTCTGGCCTACGACAGAGGAGACGATGCTGTGTGCGCGCGCGAATTTTTTGCGACCCGCAGCCAAATGAAAGATTAGCCATGCCGGATGCGCAAAATTCCGGATCCGAAGAGGCTGCGCCAAATGGGCGGAGTTCGCGGAGACGGGCAAGACATAAACGCGGTGGCGGGAGGAGCGGTCGATCAGGCGGCAAAAACTCCAATACATTCGCGGCTATTGACCTTGGAACCAATAACTGCCGACTACTTATCGCCAGAGACGCCGGCGAGAGCTTCCGTATAATCGATAGTTACAGCCGCGTTGTCCGTTTAGGGCAAGGCTTGGCCGCGACAGGAAAACTCAGCGACGAAAGCATGGATGCGGCCGTCGAGGCTATCGCGGTTTGTGCAGCAAAAATTAAGGCTAAACGCGTAAAGCGGTGGCGCTGCGTGGCTACCGAAGCTTGCCGTCGTGCAAGCAATGGTGAAGCTTTCCTCAAGCGCGTCAAAGACGATACGGGTATCTCCTTAGAGGTTATCAGCCCCCGTGTAGAAAGCCGCTTGGCCGTGATGGGCTGCGTGAACCTGGTAGATCCGACCAAAGATGTATCCCTGGTGATTGATATTGGCGGCGGGTCCACCGAGTTATCTTGGGTTGATGTCAGGAAGTTAAGAGACGATCAGGCGAATCACAGATTACATCGCCCGCCGATCAGCGCTTGGGCGTCGCTACCCATTGGCGTTGTGACCTTGTCGGAACTCGTGCCCGAAATTGATGACAAGACCCTTTGGTATAGCAGTCTGAAGGATGTCGTGCGCGAGAAAATTATAGAGCAAGGCTGTGAAACCCGTTTCACAAACTTGTTTCATCAAGGGCGCGGTCATTTAATCGGGACGTCCGGGACAATAACATCCTTGGCAGGGATACACTTGAAACTGCCATATTATCAGCGCGCAAAGGTTGACGGGTTATGGTTCCGATCCGCTGACGCCATCAGCGTCGCACGGGATATGGGGTCTAGGTCATTTGACGAGCGCGCGAAGGAGCCTTGTATCGGAACGGATCGCGCGAATTTACTCGTGGCAGGCTGTGCCATAACGGATGTGTTGTGTGAAATATGGCCATCCAAAATGATCCGCGTCGCAGATCGGGGCCTGCGGGAAGGCATTTTAATTGGCCTCATGAAAAAAGGGCAAAAGCCAAAAGCCCTGAAAGACGCGCAAAAGCCAGAGCCTATAGAGCCACCGGACGAAACGCCGAGTTCGGCAGATGAAACGGAGCTGTCTGATGGCGCGTAAACCCCCAAGCCACAAAAGCCGACCAGCGCGCCGCCAAATGACGGGGTCAAAGACGGAAGGGACGAAACGATCCCGCGTCACCTCCAAACCGGAACAAGATGATGCGACACGCATGTTGCATGAGAAAGTCAGGACGGCGAGCGGACGCAAGATTTCGTCTAAGCTCTGGATTGAACGTCAGATCAATGATCCATATGTGCGAAAAGCCAAGGAGAAGGGCTATCGCTCCCGGGCCGCATTTAAAATCGAAGAACTCGATGATAAGTTTGGTTTGATTAAGCCGGGGTCTCTCGTCGTCGATTTAGGCTGCGCGCCCGGTGGGTGGGTCCAAATTGCGATGAAGCGAGGCGCTGATCGCGTTGTGGGTATTGATTTACTGCCTGTAGACCCGGTTGCGGGCGCTGAGCTTATAGAATTTGATTTCATGGACGAACGCGCACCGGACCGGATTAAGGCGCTGCTGGGCGCGGAGCCTGATCTCGTTATGTCAGATTTGGCGGCAAACACGACGGGCCACCGGCAGACCGACCATTTGAAAACGGTAGCGCTCGTCGAAGCCGCAGCCGAATTTGCGATGCAAACCCTGCGTCCGGGGGGGCATTTTGTGACAAAGGTTTTTCAAGGCGGCGCGGAGAAGGTGCTTTTGAATCGATTAAAGCACAATTTCCAAAAAGTTCAGCACGCGAAGCCGGAAAGCTCGCGCAAAGGCAGCCCGGAAATCTATCTTGTTGCGCTTAATCTACAAGGCCGCGACGCTTAAATTCCTGCGCCGCGACGCTTAATTCACTTCGACTGTGGACAGTCTACTCTAAATACAGGAATCCCTTTGCACATGGCCTTGAAGGCTGATAACTGCCGCTTGCAAAAGAGATGGAGACTCCCATGGAGATTCGAGAAGGCCTGACCTTCGATGATGTCCTTTTGCAACCCAAGGCATCTGACATTCTGCCCGCTGACGCGTCGCTGAAAACGCGGCTCACCAAAGGTATAGATATCAATGTTCCACTCGTCTCTGCGGCTATGGACACTGTGACAGAAGCGCCGCTCGCTATTGCCATGGCGCAGACGGGCGGGATCGGCGTTATCCACCGCAACCTGACAATTGAAGAGCAGGCTGAAGAGGTTCGTAAGGTCAAACGTTTCGAATCCGGCATGGTCGTGAACCCGATAACGATTGGTCCTAAATCGACCCTAGAACAGCTGCGGACACTTGCCCGTCATCACAATATTTCCGGTATTCCGGTGGTTGAGGATGACGGGAAACTGGTCGGTATTGTGACGAACCGGGATGTGCGGTTCGCGACAAACCCGACCGAGAAAGTTTCCAAACTCATGACCACCGACTTGGTTACGGTAAAAGTCGGCGCAACGCAGAAAGAGGCGAGGGCGCTTCTCCATACGCACCGTATTGAACGTCTTATCGTTGTCGATGATCATTTTCGCTGTGTCGGCCTGATTACCGTCAAGGATATGGACAAAGCGGCCAGCCATCCAAATGCGTGCAAAGATGACAAGGGACGTCTTCGTGTGGCGGCTGCGTCAACCGTGGGCGATGCGGGATATGATCGGGCCGTTGCGCTGATAGAGGCAGGAGCCGACGCGATTGTGATTGATACGGCGCATGGGCATTCCATAAAAGTCATAGAGCAGGTTAAACGCCTGAAAACAGATTATCCCGACGCGCAGATCATAGCGGGGAACATCGCGACAGAAGCTGCAGCCAAAGCACTTATCAAAGCCGGCGCAGATGCAATTAAGGTCGGGATTGGACCGGGGTCTATCTGCACAACACGCATTGTTGCGGGTGTTGGCGTGCCGCAGCTCACAGCCATTATGGATGCGTGTAAAGCAGCGAAGAAAGCCAATGTCCCTGTGATCGCTGATGGCGGCATTAAATATTCCGGCGATATGGCAAAGGCCTTGGCCGCAGGCGCGGAATGCGCCATGGTTGGCTCGCTCCTCGCGGGGGCTGAGGAAACGCCCGGAGAAGTGTTTTTGTATCAAGGTCGTAGCTATAAGTCTTATCGTGGAATGGGATCGGTTTCTGCCATGGCGCGAGGCTCTGCTGACCGGTATTTCCAGAAGGAAGTCAATGACACCATGAAGCTGGTTCCGGAAGGGATTGAAGGCCGTATCGCATTCAAAGGTCCCGTTGGGCCTATTCTACATCAGTTGCTTGGCGGCATTCGCGCCACAATGGGTTACACAGGATCGCATACAATTAAGGACCTGCACAAGAACGCGGAGTTCGTAAAAATCACGGGGGCGGGACTGCGTGAAAGTCACGTCCACGATGTCCACATCGCCCGCGAAGCCCCTAACTATTCGATGCCGACATAGCCTTGAATATGATCGATCATCCTCTTGTTTTGCCTTTTCTGGCACAGGTCGGCCTGACCCTCGCGGTTTTGCTTTGGCTGGCCTACACACGGGTATCCGTGTTGGTCAAAAAAGACGGAATGGCAAATGTGGCGAAATCCGGATTTCCGGCTAGAGCAGAGAAAGCCTCAGATAATTTTAAACACCAATTCGAATTACCTGTCTTGTTTTACGTGCTTTGCCTCTTTGCAATTGCGTCAGGTATTGCTGCCGGATATCTTACTGTTTTAGCATGGGTCTTTGTTGCCGCCCGAGTTTTTCATGCCGGCGTTCAACTTGGCCCGAATATTATTTTCCCTTGGCGGTTTGGTAGTTTTGTTTTGAGCGCAATTTGCGTTGTTCAAATGCTAATCGTGATCACAATTAAGGTTCTCTCATGAGACTCGGTGGACGCATACAGGCCGCAGCGGAGGTCCTTGAGGACGTTACGCAGCGCCGCACCCCTGTAACCATGGCGCTACGGGATTGGGGTAAGGCTCACCGTTTTGCAGGGTCAAAGGACCGATCAGCTATCGGGAACATTGTGCTCGATGCACTGCGCCGAAAATCGTCCATAGGTTTCCGCATGAATGATGATAGCCCGCGCGCTTTGGCATTGGGCGCAACCGTCTTTTCCGGCGGTATCTCGGTTGATGATATTCTGGAGCAAACGGAAGGCGACCAACATTTCGGCGAGCCTCTAACGGATGACCAGATTGCGAAATTACGAGGGCAAATTGATTTGGAGACTGCACCTGAATCCATCCGTGCGGATGTTCCGGATTGGCTTTGGCCTGCTTTTGAGACGAATTTCGATGAAGACGCAATCCTTGAGGGGGCTGCGCTGACCGAACGCCCTCCGATGGATGTGCGGGCAAACACGATTAAAGCGACACGGGAACAACTCGACCAAAAATCCGCCTCTCCAACAAATATTTCACCTGTTGGGATGCGTTTTCCGCCCGTTGAAGGGTTTGGCCGTCATCCTAATATTAACGCCGATACGGATTTCCTAACGGGAAAAATGGAAATTCAAGACGAGGGATCGCAAATCGTGAGTCTTTTGGTCGCGGCAAAACCGGGTGAGACCGTATTGGATTATTGCGCCGGCGGAGGCGGTAAGTCACTCGCATTGGCTGCTGATATGAAGAACGAAGGCGAAATTCATGCGTTTGACATTGATAAGCGCCGTCTGGCGCCGACCTATGAGCGGGCCATGCGCGCGGGCGCATCCATTATCAAAGTCGTGCCGCCTCCGGCAAAAAGCCTCAATCACCTCCGCGGCAAAGTCGACCGCGTTCTCGTCGATGCGCCCTGTACGGGTGTTGGAACGTGGCGTCGAAAACCCGATGCGAAATGGCGCCTGACGGAGGACGCTTTAGGACGCCGCATGCAAGAGCAGGTCAAAGTCTTGGACGAAGCTCAACATTTTGTGAAACCGGGTGGACTATTGTTTTATGTTACGTGTTCTGTTTTGGCTGCGGAAAACGAGGCTCAGGTCTATGCCTTTTTGGAACGCACGGAAGGCTTCGAACTGCTCTCTGCCGGAGAAGTCTGGGAAGAGCGTTTTGGCGTCGATGCACCCAAGCCATGGTCATCCGATGGCTGCACCCTGACACTCACACCCGCATCAACAAATACGGACGGCTTTTTCTTTGCCGTCATGGAGAAAACTGCGTGAACACGACACACGAAGACATTGTAAAAGAACACGAAAAACTTCTCATTATTGATTTCGGCTCGCAGGTCACAAAGCTGATTGCACGGCGCGTTCGTGAAAGCGGTGTCTATTCCGAAGTTCACCCGTTCAACAAAGTGGATGCGGCATTTCTTAAAAACTTTAATCCGAAGGCTATCATTTTATCCGGCGGCCCCAGCTCGGTTACGGGTATTGGAACCCCGCGTGCAAACGATTCCGTGTGGGCCTCCGGATTACCGATTTTAGGCATTTGCTATGGGCAGCAGACCATGTGCGCGCAACTCGGCGGTGCGGTTGAAAGCTCCGACGAGCAAGAGTTTGGCCGTGCCTTTGTCGATACATCGGGCAGCAGCCCACTTTTTTCCGGCCTGTCGGACCGGGAAGAAGTTTGGATGAGCCACGGAGACCGCGTCAGCGCGCTTCCTGAAGGGTTTGAAGTCATTGGTGTTTCACCGAATGCGCCCTATGCGGCGATTGCGGATGAAACCCGCCAATATTACGGTGTTCAATTCCATCCGGAAGTCGTCCACACGCCAAGCGGTGCAGCTATGCTTCGTAACTTCACACACACCATCGCAGGGTTTAAGGGCGATTGGAGCATGGCGTCCTTTAAAGACGAGATGATCCAAGCGGTGAAGGACCAAGTCGGAGACGGTAAGGTCATATGCGGCCTCTCAGGCGGCGTAGATAGCTCTGTGGCGGCTGTATTGATACATGAGGCCATAGGCGACCAACTGACCTGCGTTTACGTCGACACGGGCATGATGCGCAAAGGTGAGAGCGATCAGGTGACGGCGCTGTTCCGGGACCACTATGATATCAACCTCATACACGTCGATGCAGGCGATGAATTCTTAGGGTTGCTTGAGGGGGTCAAAGACCCTGAGAAGAAACGCAAAATCATCGGCGGGACCTTCATCGATATTTTTGAACGCGAAGCCAAGAAGATTGGCGGCGCAAAATTCCTCGCACAAGGCACGCTCTATCCCGATGTGATCGAGTCTGTGTCATTCGACGGCGGGCCATCCGTCACCATTAAATCCCATCACAATGTTGGCGGGTTGCCCGAACGGATGGACCTGGAATTAGTCGAACCCCTGCGGGAGCTTTTTAAAGATGAAGTGAGGGCTTTGGGCCGTGAATTAGGTCTGCATTCTGACTTCGTCGAACGACATCCGTTCCCCGGTCCAGGTCTCGCCATCCGTTGCCCCGGAGAGATTACGAAAGCGCGGTTGGATATTCTGCGCGAAGCCGATGCGGTTTATCTTGATCAAATTAAAAAACACGGACTTTACAATGAGATATGGCAGGCTTTTGCAGTGCTTTTGCCTGTCCAAACGGTCGGCGTGATGGGCGACAGCCGGACTTATGACTTTGTTCTCGCCTTGCGTGCTGTAACTTCCACGGACGGCATGACGGCTGATTACTATCCTTATAGCCACGAGTTCCTTGGCGAGACGGCTACTCGGATTATCAACGAAGTTCGAGGCGTCAATCGCGTGGTGTATGACGTAACCTCCAAACCGCCCGGAACGATTGAGTGGGAATAAGCTCCGTCGGTTCAACCTAAATTCTAACTGAATACCGCCGGATAAACGCAGCCTGTTAAGGTTTCCCCCAATAAATCGGGGCTTTCCCGACCTTCCTCTGAATCTCGCCTAAACCGCATATCAACCCTCTTCAGCTAAGTTCTACCCATAAGCGGCATTAGACCGCGATTTGGTGTGAATGGTAAAATTAGACTGATTTGATGAGAGTTATTATACTCATATCACTGCTGATCTTAGCCCTAGGGCTGAGTGCTGCGGCGTCATCGACCTCGGAAAACGAGGCGACTGGCACAGTCATGCTTGAAATCTTGGATGGCGATACTGCCTTCCTTGTTGAGACGCGTAAGAAACGAGCGTGGTGGATTGTCGGCGAATGTCGCCGGGAAATCCCCATAGACTCGTCTTCCACGTCTGAAAATTTGATGTCACGGCCTTTGGTCGATGATGTCACTCTCGGTTCACGCCAAATCAAACTGCAACAGCAGTTCCGCTTTGACTTGGCGTCCACCACCCCTTCTGTTTCCGTCTACAGCTCCGTTCGGAGTGGATGGTCGCCTGTTCCTGTTCAGCGTAATGCCGCTTGTTCAATACAGCCCGACTGCCGCGCCCGAATGGAGCTGCCGGAGTGTTAGGGCAGAAAAAATATCATAAAAACATTGTATTACAGAGTTTTCTTGCTCTTGTTTTTTTGTGTTTCTCCAGCTTAGCTTCTGCTGAGGATGTTGTCGCGACATCAGACGTCACTAGAACTGCAAGCGCAGAGGTTTCCAGGGACCCCGTTCCATTAAAGGTCGAAACGCCTGACAAAATCCAAACCATCAATACGAAACTTATCGCAGAGGTCGACAGCACCATTATCGTCAAGCTGGATGGCGAAACCTTGGAGAGCACGGAGGTTCACAGAACCGAAGATGGAAATCTCTACGTTAATGCGATGCCGATTTTTCAGCATCTCGGCAATGATGTCGAATATGACGACATCTCCAACGCGCTAATCGTCCGCCGTAGCCAAGATAATGTTGTCATGGAGCTCTATACCGATACCGGGATCGTCAAGGCCAACGGTCGGGCGCTCGGGAAATTGGAGCATTTCGGAGAAGTCGAGCCCGATCACTTCATCCTAACGCCAAATGCGATCGCAGTCCTTGCAGGGGCGGCCGGAAGATTCGATGCCGACAATAATGAGTTTAACTTTGAGCTCGACCCGCGATTAAGAGTTGCTACGGGTTTTGACATTTTTGTCGATGATATCCCGCTCGGCGCTGTCGAGCCTGCGCCAAAGTCTATTGGGCCCGTCTTACTTCTACCATTGAGACCCATTGCGGAAGCGCTCGGTAATTCTGTGGTGTTGCTCGAAAATGGCACAGCCGTCGAAATTCGCCGCGTACAAGATAGCGTGTCCATGACGCTCAATCTCTCAACGGGACTTGTCAGCGCAAATGGCAAACCCGTCGGCTTGTCTAAAGACATCACATATATAGATCAAACCAACCTATTAGTTCCGGTATCCGCATTAGAAGCTCTGACAGGCACACATGTCGATGTTGAGGGCGGTAGCGCACGCATTGATATCACGCTCGATGACCGTTTGACGGGGTCAATCGCACCGCTGCAATCCATTGACGAGGCCGCCAAAGGCGCACCCTTCACTGCGGAACAACTTCGGTTTAGTGTTTCACCGGATACAGGCGTTCGGGCACAATTCGATTCTCACATCGGGCGATTGAATACGCGGGTGCGCTATGAGCTTTCTGATTTGCCCTCCAGCGCCACTGAATTGCAGCCGGATTGGTTATCCGTCGATTACGCACACACGAACGGTATTTCGGGGTCGATTGGAGATTATTCTGCGAATTACCGCGAATTGGACACGGTCAACGCCCGGCGCATTTTGGGTGTGTCGGCGAAATACTCCCTCGACTCGGGCGGTCTCGCCGTCGCCGCCGGCGTGCCTTTGACAGGCGTAGAGGCGATCAATGAGGACCAAAATAGAAATGTCTATAGCGGCTTCGCGGCGGGCGTTCGCTATGCGGATTTGGATGGATGGGAAGCAGGCTTGGCCGTGTCCCATGATAATCTTTCAGACGATCAGCAAGCCGTGTTAGAGGTTATATCGGGCCGATTAGGTCGAGGGGACCGTAGTAAAAAATGGCAGTGGAATTCTGACGCGGCCGTTGGGGTATTTAACGGACCCGCTCGTGAAAGCGCCGTGGATATCCGCATGAGTGGTGACGTGCGCAGACGCCTTGGAGAGAACCTTAATCTCAATTTGCGAGCAGGATATGACGGCGCGGAGTTCCTACGCTCTAACCTGAACGCTGAGGAGCAAGCTGATGAAATTGCTCAAGAAATTAATCCGAATTCTGTTTTCGATGAAGATGAGTTACCCATAGATATTCGCCGTAGAGGCTCTGACCAGGTCTTAATGACGGGCAGCCTGACCTATCTCCCGAAACGCGATATTGGATTTTTGATAAACCCGACTGCCGGTATTGCCGGCTCCTTCGGAAAAACGGGTGTTTTAAAATCTGGAACCGCAAGGTCTGAACAAAAATCGGGTTCAGTCAGTGTGACATCCGGTATCGGCGAGACAGGTGTAAATCTGTCTGGATCTATCTCTCGCTCTAAAACCGAGACTCGCCTTACAGACGGAACTGTCACCGATGTGAAAGCTACGGATTTCCAAGCACAGGCCTTCAAACAGTTCAAAGATATAACCATCAGGGCCAGATACGGAAAATCCATTCGGAATGATTTAGAAAACCGCCAAAGCGCAACCGTCACAGTCTCTCGTCCGGGATTTGGGTTTAATCTTCCCAAAGAAGCGGGATTAACCGTTGGGCCAAGCCTAAGCGGCGTATGGGACGGAGATAGCTGGAGCGCGCGCGGCGGGATAAATGCCGGATTCCAGTCCGGGGAAATCTTCGGAAAGAAAAATGTCGTCTCCGCCAACCTCGGGATATTGCAGAGCCTATCGACGCGCGGCAACTCACGAAGCGATAGATTTCTCTCTGTTTCTGCCGGGCGTCGCCTAAACATCGGGAAAAACATGTCTCTTGGACTGGCATACCGCAATGATCTTCGCGGGGACCATAGACTTGGACTGCAACTGGACGGAAACTTCAATTTCAATCCAAAACGCGCGATCAAGAAAACGCAAGACGGGCGCGGTATCCTCAAAGGGCAAGTCTTTCTCGACAAAAACAGAGACGGCGTTCGCCAGGCGACAGAGAGCGGCATTCCGCGCGTTGTTGTTCGCGTGAAGGGGACACGCCTAGCTTTGCGATCCGGTGCCGACGGATTCTTCACCATTCAAAATGTTCAGGAAGGTATCTATGAAGTCCAAATTGACGCGAAAAGCTTGCCTATAGGATATGACCTATCCGCGGACATCACGACGCGCGTCACGATTTCCGATGGTCAAATTACGGATATCCCGCTGGCAATCGTCCAGCGCGGACAGATTCGCGGGTTTGCCTATGAGGATGAAAACGAAAACGGGGAGTATGATCGGGGCGAACCACGTATCGAGCAGGCAAAACTGAGGCTTACGTCTGACGAGGGGGATATCGACCTGAACATGTTCACCACCAGCTTCGGCCAATATGCCTTTGATGATCTACCGCTAGGAGAATATAAAGTGGAGATATTAGCATCGGAAACCAAAGGTATCGCTCCCGGCGAGATCTATACGGTCAAGCTCGACCCTGACCTCGATCTAATGGCCCGCCAGAATTTGATCGTGCGACGTGACTCCTCTCCAAAATTCGTTGAACTCAACCCGATGGAGCCAAAAGTGGACGAAACCGCTCCGCTGAAATATCGGACGGGAACCGTCACGATTATGGATCACGACACATCGCCAGATTTGAAAACTGAAAATAACAATCCATCAGCCATGCAAGCGCCGTCTACACCGACGCCGAGGCTTAAACCTTTTACCAGCGGGCGACCTCCGGACGAAATGTCCGGGGCAGCCCCACCATAACTTGGCGGGTCGTCGGGCTTCCGGCGGCCCGTCTTTTTTTGTCTACTTTTTGTATATATCACAGGGTATGAGGGCTTTATGAAACTCATTTGCCATCCGATTTCGCCTTATGCCCGCAAGGTCATGATTTTAGCGCGGCTATCGGCAATCAGCCTTGAAGAAGTTCAGCCTGAAAAGGATGGAGCAAACGGCTATATAGCGGGGGATAATCCGCTCGGAAAGATTCCGGCATTGGAGTGGCAGCCCGGACAATTTTTATTCGATAGTCCCGTTATCTGCGAGTATTTGAACAGTCTTCGTGAGGTGCCCTTACTGCCTGAGAGCGGACATGCGCGATTTATTCAGCTCTGGCAGCACGCCCTTGGTGATGGCCTCTCTGATGCTGTCTATAATTACCGTATGGAGACAGTCAGGCCACCCGATTTACATTGGGATGAGATGATCGCGCGCCATGATCACGCAATCCAAAACGCTGTTGCGACCTTGGAGAAAATTAGCCCTTGGTTGGGTGAGGATTGGAGCTTTGGAAATATCGCAGTGGTTTGCGGCCTGGATTATGCGGCGTATCGCGCACCACATTTTAAATGGAAACTAGCCGCGCCGAATTTGGCGGCTTGGCATATGAAGAAATCTGAAACTCAAGTCTGGCGCGACACATACGCTTATGACAAGGCTGTCTAATGCGCCAATTTTTGTTTGTTATTATGGGTTTGGCCCTTCTGGGAATTATAGGCTTCTTTGCATGGCCTGAATCCACTTATGAGCCCTACGAGGTTAGCCAGTCATATCGCGCGCAGGTCGAGGCGTTTAATATTCCGGACATGCCGAGCGATTGGACGTGGGATATGTTCGCCAGCGAAGACGATATCGAAATGCGCTTTGGCCAGACTGGAAATGCCGCCTCGGCGCGGGCAACTGTCGTTATGATACCGGGTTACACAGCGACAATGGATATGTACGGGGAACAGGTCAGCGAGATTGCTGCTCGGGGATATCATGTTGTGGGATTTGATCTGCGCGGTCAGGGCGGGTCGGAACGCCCCAGACCCTCCCAACCTGAAAAGCTGCTGGTTGAGGATTTTAAAATCTACGCAAATGACGTCGCCTTGTTTTTGCAAAGTTTAGAGGTGCCGAAGGATCGGCCCGTGATTATTATGGGGATGTCATTTGGCGGTCACATCGCGTTTCGTGTTGGCGCTGAGCATCCGGACCTTGTGGACGGATTGTTGCTTCTGGCTCCGGCGTTGCGCCCAAAGGCCGGTGATATGAGCTTTGGGAAGGCTTCAACCTTTTTACGAATTGGCGATGCGCTTGGGAAAGATAAGCGATATATGCCGGGTAATACGAGTTGGAGGCCCTATAGCGAAGATAACCTCTTTCGTGTGGGGATAGAGCACTGCTCATCATCGCCAAAACGCTTGCCGATGCGGGACGCCATCTTCACGTTGCGTCCGGAGCAGCGCGTCAGCGGCGTGACATTTAACTGGGGACGTCAGTTTTTCGGGAGTAGCAATTTTGTCCTTCAGGCCGGTTATCCGGAATCAATCGCTAAACCTGTCACAATGATCCATGCGGAATTAGACGATTTCGTTGTCACGGATATCAATAAAGAAGTCTGCATTAACCGGATGTCGGACTGCATGTCTATTGCCATTGCAGGCGCGGGACATTGCCTGACGCAAGAAACAGACCCTGTTTTAGATAAAATTTACAACGCGTTGGACGAGACTGTGAAACGTATTGAGGAGGCGCGGCTTTAGAACTTCAAGAAGTCCGGAACGTCGTCTCCGAAGGGGGTCTTTCCTTTGAATTTCGACGTTTCTTGACTTGCCGGGCCTTTTCTCGCCGACCCTCTTCTAGATGAGTCTTTTCCCGATGCGTCGTTCTTGGGGGCGCTCTTTTTTGGCCGTTCTTTTCTCGCAGATGTTCCCTTAGGTTCGGATTTTTTGCGGGAGCTTTCAGGGTCAGGCTTTGAAGACCGGGCGCGATCATCGGATGAATTTGATGATGATTTCGGTGCATTACGACGGCGCGAGCTCTCGCGGGCCGGCTTAGTCCCGTGCGGCTCATCCTTAACTGTCTGAGTCGAGGCTGTTTCGGATTTAGGTTTATCGCGACCCGGCGCGGACTTGCGGCGAGGGGCAGGGCGTCTCCGTTCGACAGGCTTTTTCGCTTCAGTCCTTGCGGGTGTCTCAACCTCTTCGGCTTTTGGCTTACGCTTAGGCGCGGCTTTCTTTGACACCTTTTTCGTCGAAGAGCTTCCGTCATGATAAGACCCATCACTGCGCTGGCCACGATTGCGTCCGCCCCGCTTATCGTCGCGGCGTCCACGACCTTTGCCGCCATCACGTCCGCCGCGTTTTCGGCCACCCGCATCTTTGGGAAAGTCATCTATCCCCGGAATTTCAATTTCTTCGATAGATTCCACATTGATGAGTTTGAGAATATCATCATAATTGCGCTCATCGAGGCGCGCGACCAACATGATCGTGTCGCCTTTTCGTCCGGCGCGGCCTGTGCGGCCAATCCTATGGACGTAATCCTCGGAATGGCTAGGCACGTCATAGTTAAAGACATGGCTGACCGTTGGAACATCCAGGCCGCGTGCGGCGACATCTGACGCGACAAGATATTTGATTTCGCCGTTCCGGAAACGATCAAGCGTTTGCGTCCGAAGGCTTTGCGCTAAATCGCCGTGAATGGGCGCAGCGTCATGGCCGTGTACATTCAGCGATTTCGCCACAATGTCGACATCGCGTTTGCGATTGCAGAAGATGATGCCGTTATCGACATCCTCATTTTCGATCAACCATCGCAGGGCTGTCCGTTTTTGTTTTGAGTCCGAAGACGGCATCCGAACAATTCTTTGTGTGACAGTTTTGGCTGTCATGTTCTTCCGTGCGATTTGAATGCTGACGGGTTGATGTAGGAATTGGTCGACGAGACGTTTGATTTCATTCGGCATGGTCGCTGAGAAGAACAGAACCTGACGCGTAAAGGGCGTCATGTCGAAAATTTTCTCGATATCGGGAATGAAGCCCATATCCAACATGCGGTCGGCTTCGTCGACTATGAGTGTCTGAACGCCCGTCATCAGAATTTTACCGCGCTCAAATTGATCGATAAGGCGGCCCGGCGTCGCAATCAGAATATCGACGCCTTTCATCAATTTGCGATCTTGCTCTGCAAAGGACACGCCGCCGATCAGGAGCGCCATTTCCAGCTTGAGATATTTCCCATATGCCTCGACATCTTTAGCAACCTGCGCCGCGAGTTCGCGGGTAGGGCAAACAATAATACAGCGCGGCATGCGTGCTCGCGCGCGGCCTTTAGCCAATTTATGCATCGTTGGCAGCGTGAACGCGCCGGTTTTACCTGTGCCTGTTTGGGCAATGCCGAGAACATCGCGTTGTTGCAGGGCCGCAGGAATGCCTTTTGCCTGAATAGGAGTCGGCGTTACATAGCCGAGGTCGTCCAAGGCTTTCAGGATTTTCGGGTCGAGACCAAGCTCTGTGAATGTCACGTCGATCTTCGCGTCTGCGTCGATCTCTTCGGGTTGTATTGTGTCGCTCAAGGTGTCTCGTTTCGGCGCAGGCGCGCGGACATCCGCGGACCTTCTCTAATTTTTCGCAACATAGGCCGCGCACTCCGCAGGTCAAGCGGCGTAATGTGCTTTAGACCTAGCGATATTTATAAGCGCGATCATCTTCATTCGTCGGATTATATCGGTCGCGCAGGGCTTTCTGGCGCGATGACATGGATTGTTCTTCGCCGTCGATGGACATCGCGATGGGGGCCGATGTGACTTCCAAGGGATCTCCGTCCCAAACAACCATAGACGTCTCGTCAACACCAAACCAAGATGAAGGCACGGATGAAATGGCCGCGAAAGCCTGTTCCCAGCTCAGGCCTTCCACTACGGCTGCGCCCGCATGTTGGGCCAGCGACGCGGGTTTCGTCACGCCGAGTGAAGTCAGATTAGATATCGCATATTCAACCCCGGCCTCTTCTAAAAACGCCACATTGTCTAAACGGGAGCCAACGCTTTCGAAAGCCGTTGGTAGGTTTTTCAGCGGGTCAAGAATGACGCGTATGTCTGCGCCCGCAATTTCGTCCGCAACCTCCCAGGCTTCCGCCCCGCCGACAATGATAATATCTAGGCTTGGGTTTTCTGACTGAATATCGATCAGCCGCATTATATCCGCGGCGCGTTCGACACGAATGAGGAGAGGGATGTCGCCGCGCACGGCGCGAGAAAAAGCTTTGGCGTCCTGACGGGATAAAACGTCGCCGCCATCCGCGCTGTCGGCATAGCGCTTGAAAAAGCCTTCCGCGTCTTCAATGGCCGCTCGGAATTGGGACATGGCCGCCGCACGGGACCCGCCGGCACGTCTTGTGCCCGTCTCCCCCAAATCGGCCATAACAAAGGCCTCCGGATCAAGGATCGAATCAAACTCACCCGTGAGAGAGATAATGGCGCCCGTCCCGGCAAATATGCTATTTCCGCTACTGCGCGGCGCAATAACGGCGTGCGTAATCCCGCTTTGCCGGACATTTCCGACATGGATAGAGCGCGGATTAAAACTGTCAGCCGCATGTTCGGAAACATTTGTAGGCGAGTCTTCGGAACTGACATCATTCCCCGGTCCTGAAGACCCGATATCAGTCATACCAAGGGACGACATGGGCGCGAATAAACCGGGCGTAACCCAGGCGCCTGTTATGGTCGACGCGCCGTCGGGAGCGGATAAGCGCGCGCCGCGCGCATCGATTACCCCGTCAACGATAATGATATCGGTTTTGGATTGGCTGCCATTAGGCGAGACCACTGTTGCGTCATCGACAAAAACTGTCTGCGCGAAGCTGGGTGTTGAGAGGGCGAGGGCCGATACGGCGAGGAGTAAGGTTCTCATTTCACGCCCTCCGATAGATCAGCATAGCCAAGACGAAAATCACTCTTCGGCTTTAATCCTGTCGCACGGTCAAATAAGACTGCACCGTCAACCATTACGGTTTCGGGCCGTGCGTAAGTGGAGAAAGGATCGCCGTCCCAAATGACAAGGTCTGCGCGTTTTCCGGCTTCCAGTGTGCCGGTCTCTTCCAAAATTCCGAGTGCTTTGGCCGGGTTTGTCGAGAGCCATTTCCAAGCCTCGGCTTTGGAAATATCCAAGCCCGCTCGATTTCCATCCGCCCAGGTCTTGGCGACTTCTTGATTGAGGCGTTGAATGTTATTTTGATCATCCGAATGAATCATGGCGCAAGCCCCGGCAGCATGCACAAATGGAACGTTCTCATTAATGTAGTCAAAGCTCTCCATTTTAAATGCGCCCCAATCTGCCCACATCGCGGCACAGGTGTCGTTCTCGGCGAGGATATCACCGATTTTATAGGCCTCGACTGCATGGTGAAACGTTGTGACTTTATAGTCGAATTCCTTGGCGATATCGAGGATTTGGACCATTTCATCAGCGCGGTAACAATGCATGTTGACCAGGATTTTGCCGTCCAACACATTGGCCAAAGTCTCGAGTTGTAAGTCGCGGTCGTAATCGCCGCCTTTATCGCGCTTGGCTTTGTAGCCCGCGGCTTTGATCCAGTTTTTCCGATATCCCGCTACATTGCCCATGCGCGAACCCGGACCACCCTTGTTGCCGTAAACCCGTTTCGGGTTTTCGCCGCAGGCCATCTTTAAGGTGTATGGCGCATCGGGGAATTTCATACCTTGAACGGTTCGCGACGGCACATTGCGAAGGGTCACACCGCGACCACCAAATAGGTTGGCTGATCCCGGCAAAATATGAAGTGTTGTCACGCCGCCTTGCAAAGCTTCATCAAATCCCGGGTCTTGTGGCCAGACGCCGTGTTCAGCATAGACTTCTGATGTGATCGGGCTTGTGACTTCATTTCCGTCGCCATGTGCTTGTACACCGGGAGAAGGGTAGTTTCCGAGATGGGAGTGAATGTCGATTATCCCCGGCGTCACATAGCGGCCGTCCAGATCAAGTTCCGTTACGCCTTCCGGAATTTCACCTGAACCGACAAATCCAATCTTCCCGCCCGAGACGAGGAGGTCGCCAGTGCGCTCTTCATTGCTGACGCCGTCGATAAGCGTCGCGTTTCTCAGCAAGACATCAGACGACTCTTGCGGTGTGTAAGTGCTGGCAAAGGCCGGAGCGTTATCAGATTTATCCGCATCGGCCTTTGCATCAGTTTGCGGTTGGCAGGCAGCCAGGGCGACCGTTATAAGGAGGAGGGGGATAAGATTTTTCATGTTTGCCTTTTGTGCAATCTTATCCGTGAGGTCAATCGAAACGGGCTTCACTTTTCAACGCGTCTTTCAATTTTTCGAGATATTCGGTTTGCGGAATTTCGATAGCCCCCAGAGACTCCAAATGATCCGTCAGAAACTGTGTATCTAATAAGGCGAAATTATTATCTATTAATCGCCTTACAAGATATATCAGGGCTAACTTCGACGCATTGGTTCGGGTGGAGAACATGCTCTCGCCAAAAAAGGCGCGGCCCTGCGAGACGCCATATAGCCCGCCTACGAGAGTCTCTTCGTCCCAGACTTCAACGCTATGGGCCTCGCCGCGATGATGAAGCACGGTGTATAAGCCTTCTATGGCGTGACTAATCCAAGTGCCGTCATGGTTCGTTGCACAGGCCTCAATGACCGCCGGGAAATCCTGATTATAGGTGACTTTGAATGTTGTGCTCCTCACAAATTTCCGCATGGATTTGGAAATATGGAGCGCGTCCAGCGGCAAGATGCCGCGTAGCTTTGGCTCCACAAGATAGAAGAATTCGTCCTCGCGGCTGTCCGACATCGGAAACACGCCGCGCCTGTAACAGGCGGTTAGGTCATCTGGTCCAAACCCCTCGGCCAAATGAAATTATTCCGCTTGCTCAGTTTGCAGACACTGGCCCCGCGCCGCCATATTCTCTTTCAATTCGGCTTTCAGCTTTCTGACATCTTCCGCCCAGATAAAACCGAAACTGACGCAGCCTTGTTTTGTGTGCGCCGCATGATGAAGGCGGTGCGCCTGCACGAGGCGCTTCATGTAACGACCCCGAGCTTTGCGTGGGAATGGGAGGCGTCGATGGACGAGCCCGTCGTGAACAACGGCATAAAGAACTCCGTAAATGGTCAGCCCCAATCCCACATACCACAGCCACGTCACACCCATTGACCCGATGATGAAGAAACCTGCCGCAATGAAACTAAATACCACTGCGTAGAGATCGTTTTTTTCAAAGTGACCGTTTGTTTCGGTATGGTGACTTTGGTGCCAGCCCCAACCCGGTCCGTGCATGACATATTTATGGATTGCCCAGGCAAATATCTCCATGCCGATGATAGAGGCTAAAACAATGCCGATGTTCAGAAAGACGATCATGAACTTGTTTCTCGCTTTCGTAGCGGCAGACGCCACCACGGTTCATGCGGAAATAAATGATGTTCGTGGTGATACCCAAAATGGAAGCAGGACATCAGCGAGGCCAGTCTGCTGAACTCATTTGTTCGCGCATTATGCGCGTCAGGGAAACCTTCGGCATGTCTGTGTGTGAGATAAGTCCCGAAATAGAAGAGCTGAACAGAAGACAAGATCGCGGGTATGGCCCACATGATAATCGTATTGATATAGCTAGCGCCCAACAGGATGTAGGTGAGGGTGAAACCGACGAGAATAAGCACTTGCCGCCACCCAAAATAGGTCAGGAAGAATTTCAAATACCAAGGCCAAAAATCGCGGGGGTTTCCGGCATTGAAGTCAGGGTCTTTATCGGTCCCTGAAAATTTGTGATGGTCGTGGTGGGCGTCGCGCATCTTGCGCCAATTAAAGCCCGCATAAACGAAGAGGATTGACGTCCCAATGACCGCATTGAGACGTTCTCGTCCGGGCATGAGAGAGCCGTGCATTGTATCATGAGCAACAATAAACACGCCCGTGTAGAGCCAGCACTGTAGTGCGATAAGACCAATCGTTTGCCAAATTGGTGCCGAGATAGAGTGAAAAAATACGCTGTAAATATGCACGCTCGTCCACGCGCCAAAAATGAGCGCCGCATAGAGCGGGCCCAAATTCACCTGTGTCTTTGTCGTTGCGGCGGTTTCCACTTAGACCCTCATCAATTTATGCGACAATAATGCCGCCAGGCCGAGGCACAAAAAGCCCCCACCAAACAATACACCCCATACAAGTAGCAGGTCTAACACTGATTGTCCCCGCGCCAAAATGCCGTAGAACGCCTCTATCGACCAGAAATTTGGCGTTACGACGCCAAGCTGTTGCAGCCATCCCGGCATCATGAAACGCGGCACCATAGATCCACCCACCGCCGATAATAGCAAGACGGCGAAGGTGCTGACCGTGTTCATTTGGGCTTGGGTTTTGCAAAGCGAGGCCACGAGCAAAGCTAGTCCCGACGCGAGAACCGCCGCGCCCAGACAGGCCAGCGCGAGAGGCAGAAGATACGCTTTTATTGGGACATCAAAAAACAGGGCCGCGACCGCGCAAATAATCGCAGCTTGAAAAAAACCAACGATTGTTAGGAAGACAAATTTCCCGCTCAGTAACCCAAAGGCGCCCGCCGGGCCGACCATCAACCTGTCGCTTATACCGTTTTGGCGTTCATCAATGGAGATCGCCGCGCCCTGCATCGCGGAGAAGAGTAGAAACAGGATGGCCGTAGCGCCGATGTAATAGGTCACAGTTGGGTCTTCCAAACTCGCAGCATCGCTCGAGCCCAGAGCAGACACGATCTCGAAAAATTCGGGACCTTCCTGGCCGGATAGATCGATCAGCATTTGCCTCAGCTGCCCTTCTAGAATGGTGGCTGCAACCGTTCGGCTGGGGTCCTGAATAATGCGGATGGAGGGCGTTTTGGGGTTAGCAATCGACCCAAATAAAACAATGCCGACATCGTCCTGACCCAGCCGAACTCGGGTGACGATATCAGCCTCCGTCCAGCTTTCATCATAGGTGACTGAAATAAGGTCACTCTCTTGCAATTTCTTAGAGAAGAATTCTGTGGGCGGGGTCGTTGTTGTGTTGGCGAGCGCGACCCGCAAATCCAAATTGCCGCCGGAGGCATTTGAGAAGATGGCGGCAAAGACCGCGAAGATGAATCCCGGCAGGACAAACGCCAGTAACAGCGCGCCTTTGTCACGCCACAGGCGCAGCCACATGATTTTGAAGACCGCAAATATCATGCGGATAGCTGCCCGGTTTTTTCAATACGGTGCATCAAGGCAGTTAAGCCCGGACGGCGAACACTAATTTCTCGGATCAGTTCATCCCCGCCTTGTAGGGCCGTCAGGAATGCAGATACAAAACTGACCTCATTAGTATTGGTCAAAGCGACCCAGATTGTGGGAAGCTCGCCCTGTTTGAATTCGAAGGGCCGCATGGCGGTCGAGACATCATGTTCCGGCGGTTGACCGTATCTGACCATGACTTCTCGCTGTCCGGTGAATGTCCTTTCCAGCAGGCGGGAGGGCGGCTCAAACGCCAAACGCTTCCCTTTGCAGAGCACGAGGACTTTGTCGCAAAGGGCTTCGGCTTGATCTAATTCATGGGTTATAAGAATAACGGCTTTACCGTCATCGGCCAGTTTTCGCGCTAGCCTGTGAACCGTATCGCGCGCGGGCGCATCGACCCCGGCCGTCGGTTCGTCGAAAATTACGAGGCTCGGCTTTGTGAGGATTGCGGCGGCGACATTGATGCGCCGTTTCATTCCGCCCGACATATCGGAAACCTGGACGTCCCTATGTTTACCCATCTCAACGGCGTCCAGCGCATCTGAGATACCTTGCTTGCCTTTCAACCCCAGCAGTCGCCCGATAACGTCCAAATTCTCCGCAGCGGTGAGGTGCGAGTAGAGGCCGATATCTTGAGGCACGAGAGCGATATGTCGGCGTCTGTCGCTTCCGCGCAGCAAGTTTTCGCCGCAGATTTCCAAATCACCCTGCAGCTTTAAACGCCCGCAGAGAGCCTTCACGAAACTGGTCTTTCCCGCCCCATTGGGACCAACAACGCCTATGAGTTCGCCTTCCTCTATTGATAGCGATAGATCATCAAGGGCCCGGTGCTTTCCATAATCGACCGTAAGGCCGCGCACTTGAAGCACTTTAGGGCGAGCCGACGTATCAGGCGCGGAGAAAGGCAAATTGGTGGTCCAGAATTGCTGTCATCACGGACAGGTTCGAAAGCTCTGCGCGTTGGAGAGCCGCTTTGGCATGTGACAAATATTCATTTAGCTTTTTACGAGAGGCGGCTGACCCTGCAATGGCCAAAATGGTGGCTTTGCCGACATCGCGATTGACGGATTTCTCAGCCTCGGCATCATTCATGACCGCATCTTTGACATCATCCAATAACTGAAAGGCGAGGCCGAGATGGTAGGAGAAATCTTTTAGGGCTGCGCGCTGTGAAGCGTGCATGCCTGCAAGGATCGCGGCAGCGTCTACACTGAAGTCAAATAACGCCCCGGTCTTTAACGTGTTTAATCGCTCGATTTCGGCAATAGATGTGCCTGTGTCCGTATTGGCCAAATCCGCCATTTGCCCGGCGATCAAGCCTTTTGAGCCAACCGCATAGGAGAGAAGGTCTATCATTTCGATGCGGCGCTCTGCCGGGACCTGATCCAATCGTGAGAGCGCCCCGAAAGCGCGGTTCAGCAAAGCCGTGGCCGACAGGATCGCTGTGCTCTCGTCAAAGGCGATATGCGTCGTGGGTTGGTTCCTGCGGAGGTCCGCATCATCCATACAGGGCAAATCATCCAAAATCAGGGACGCCGCATGTACCATTTCGGCCACGCATCCGGTAGTGATGGCCGCGTCCAAATCAGCGCCGTCTTTAATCCCGCCGCCTTGCGCGATAAAAACGCAGAGCAGGGGGCGAAACCGCTTGCCGGGCGACAATAGGGCGTGGCGTTGCGCTTCGTGCAGGCGCACGGGCCAAGTTGTTTTAGACGGAATGATCTCGGACAAACGCGACTCAATGAGGCCGCGAATTGTCTCAATGCGGCTTGGAATGTCTTTAGCGGGAAGCGAGATGGCCAAGTTAAAATCCTGAAGGTTAGAGTCGTCCGCTTTTTGCACAGTGCGGCGTCAGGTAAAAGCCTCCTCTACGTTTGGTTCTCTAAACGCTTTTCATTGACCAGAAAAAGCAATTCTGCCGCTGCCTTGGCATCACACAGCGCACGGTGATGGCTTTTCAGATCGATATGAAACTCGCGGCAAAGGTTTTTCAAGGAATAGGAGGCATGGCCGGGATAGAGTTTGCGCATGGAAGAGCAGGTGCAAATCTTTGGATGGCGAAAACGCCTGTCCACCATTTGAAACTCTGCACTGATGAAGCCATAGTCAAAATTTACATTATGGGCGGCAAATATCGCGTCGCCCATAAAAGCTGCAAAGCTCTCCGCGACGTCCGCAAAGACAGGCGCATCGGCGACCATATCTTGCGTGATGCCCGTAATTCGCGTGATGTTCGCCGGAATAGAGCGTTGCGGGTTTATCAAGCTGGACCATTCATCAATGACTTCGCCGCCTCTGACTTTCACAGCGCCGATTTCCGTGACGCGGTGCAAGCCGGAACGGCCACCCGTAGTTTCTACGTCGACGACCACATAGGTTTGGTTGGGGTCGACAGTCCAACTGACTTGCAGAATTTCTGCTTTAAAGCCTGCCGTGCGGAGCTGGCGTATGCGAGTCAGCTGATTTCGGCGAATGACATCTCCCGTCGCTTTGATCTCAATAAAGCGGGCAGTGCCGTCTTCAATCAACATGAGATCCGGAAATCCATCTTTCGTTCCGCGCCAATCCTTCGCCATTAGCCGCAAAATATAGGCCAGTGCGCCTTTTGGTGAGTTTTCGACCATGGCCTGTAAGCGGTCGAGTGAGCGCGAGCCCCAGTAGATTATGTTCTGTTGGGTGCCAAAATGCTTGGTTAGGGTTTTTAAGAGCTGGATCATCACCAAGTGCGGCGTGTCTAAATCTTGCAGTTTCTTTTCAATCCGATCTTTGTTTTGTTCATAGAATTGATCCGATTTCAGGGATTTGGGAAAGCTGCGGGCTGAGCTACCCCCATAGAGTTCATCCCAAAACAGCAAGCCAAAGAGGTTTCGCCACGGCACATTTTCTGTTCGCTTGCATACCAATCCCTTCTCACGAAAATGGTGCATGGCTGCGCGTTCGGGTTGGTTTCGAAAGGCTTCGTCCAATTGCAGAGTTTCCGCATCGCGCAGAATGTCTGTGACAATAGAGGTCCGTTTCTTTTTGAATTTGCGCGCGTAAAAATCTTGTGCAAAGGCGTGCTCTTCATCGGAAGAAGGGTTTTCTATCATTTCTTCCAAGCGGGTTTTGACCCAATTTTTTTCACCATTTTTATAGCGAAGCCGCACAACCCGCTCATTGCAAAGTGATGTGTCAGAGCGTGTGTAAGCTCTTAGGGCCGCGTCGATTTCGCCGCGACGTTCCAATAGTCCGCCAAGTTTATGCAGTAATTTGTCGCGGTTCCCAACGCTAACCGTGCAGAGAGGGGCAGGCCAGGTCTCCAGCGTTTGGGTCAGCCTATCCACTGCAACCATGTTCTCTTGCCTGAAATCCCGCAGGCCGGCGGCATAAAACCAAGCGGATTTCGCACTGTCTTGACACTCGAATTGCGCTCCATATTTTTGCTCTGATTTAGGGGCTTTTATGAGGCCTAAATCGCGCAAGGTCAGGCTTTGAAGACTGCCTTCAACTTGGCCCGAGTGAAGAAATAAAACATACTCCAAGGTCTTTATTCGGGATTGCACCCAGATGCTTTTCGGCAGTGTAAGACTGTCAAAATCAATCTCATCCACGGCGATGTTGATAAGTTTGTCTTTCTTCCAAGATTTCTTAAATTTAGTCTCGCAAACATGATCTGAGAGGACGAGCGTTAACTCCGGTTTTGTTAGGCTTTTTAAATAGTCCCTGTGAAACTGAGCGCTGACTGGCTCAACGAAATTTTCTGACTCCAAAATCTCAAATTGGTCCGACAGACTATCAATTTCGGGGTAATCAAACCGGTCAATGTTAAAAACCTGACCCTTTCGCCCGCACATGCGGACATAAGCGCATTGAGC